>Ga0129307_1001224_pt1 | contig 29454 bp, 27 predicted proteins | sample P1105metagenome_FD_94437 | JGI IMG/M metagenome (GOLD analysis project Ga0129307, IMG submission 94437) | Capybara group fecal microbial communities from Wisconsin, USA - P1105 metagenome | ecosystem: Host-associated > Mammals > Digestive system > Large intestine > Fecal | place: USA: Wisconsin...
AATAGATGATAATAATTACATAATAAAAAGTTATGCATGTGGAATTGAAAATAATAAAGCATTTTGTTTAGAAAGAACATCTGATGGATCAAAATACAGTTCAAATGTAGATATTTTAAACAGCATATTTCTAAATTGTAATGCTTCTGCCTCTAGTTCTGAATCGTACTGTACTGGTACTTATGTGTGGGCTAAAGCCTACTCGAATGGTACTGTGTATGTGGGCTCAGGTTCAAAGCGCAGTCAAGCGTACGATATCGGTGATTCGCTTTGCGATCAGTAATAGTCTATCCCGACAAATCTTATAATCTTGAATCTAAAATAAAGGATAAATATATGCTAATTTAGTGAATATATGGCAGTAAATTAAAGTTTAGACTAGTAAGAAATGCTGAAAATCTTTATTTTAATAATACTGCTTTTTTAATTATTTAGTTTTATGATTGTTTATGTAAAAAACCAATGTTTTTATTAAATCATTTGACATGAGTTTAAATTTATTATACAATTATATTGTACTTAAATAGGAGGTAATATATGGGTTTAATAAGTGCTGCAATAGGTAGTGCAACTACAGCTTTAGGCGATACTTTTAAAGAGGTCGTTACTTGTCCAGAGGTTGGCAACAATGTTATTATTCAAAGAGGTGTTGTTAATCATGGTTCTGGAAATTTAGTTCATAGCGAAGGTGTTATTTCTGCTGGAAGTAAAATAATTGTTCCACAAGGAATGGCTATGATGTTAGTTGATAACGGACAAATTGTTGAGTTTACTGATACTCCTGGTGATTATATTTGGGATAGTAGTAGTGAACCAAGTATTTTTGTTGGTAATTTAGGAAAGAGTATAGTTGAAACTATAAAGACTATCGGAAGTCGTATAACTTATGGTGGTCAAACAGCTCGTGATCAAAGAGTATATTATGTAAATACTAAGATTTTACCAGCTGTTCCATATGGTTCTCAACAACCTGAGACTATTGTTGATCCAGTTTATGGAAGTGTTGAAGTTACTTACAATGGTGAATTTAATGTTAAGGTTGATGATCCTGTTATTTTGGTTAATACTATGTTAGGTGCTAATCCAAAGGATACATTGACTTTTGATGATATTTTCGCTAGTGAAGGAAGAAATATTTTAAAGGGCAGATTTTCTCAAAAAGTTGGTGAAGCTATTACAGAGATAATGGCTGTTAATAATATTTCATTTAATAGAATTCAAGGTCAAAGATCTGCAATTACTGATAAAATGAATACTTTATTAAATGCTGATTGGCATGATAAGTATGGTATTATTGTTGCTGGTGAGGTAACTATTAATATTAATGCTAGTGAGGAAGCTAAGGCACAAATTCGTGAAATTGATAAGGTTAGAGGTATGGCTCAAGCTGATGCTGAAAGAGTTGGCGTTATGAGTGATGCTTATAGTAAAAATTTACAAGGTTCTATGGCTGCTGCTACAGGTGAGGCAATGTTAAATGCTTCTCAAAATGAAAATGGTTCTATGTCAGGATTTATGGGTATGGGATTTGCCCAAAATGCTGCTACTAATGTAGGTGGTGTTATTAATAATTTACCAAATGGTGCTACTGCAAATGTTCAAGGAGTTCATTGTCCTAATTGTGGAAACGTTGTTGAAGGTAAGTTCTGCGCTAATTGTGGAACAAGCGTTGAGGCAGCTCCTATTAGCAAGTGTCCAGCTTGTAATTCTGATGTTAAACCAGGTAATAAATTCTGTACAAATTGTGGTCAAAAATTAAGCTAAGTTTTTCTTGGCTTTTTTTGTCGAATTTTTTTCTTTAAAATATGGACTTTTATGTTAAAAGTATGATACAATTATATTGTCTGAGAGGTACGATGGTAAATTTGAAAAACCTACTAATTTAACGAATTGGGAATCTAATTCATGGGTGGTGTTGAAGACCTAAATTTATTTAGGGATCCTAAAATTCATGATGTGATGCCCACCTAGGAGACTAGGTTTTTATCGTTAATGCTGTCGTCCTTTCGGATATTTTTTTTGTATATTTGACATTTCTGTTTTTTTACTGTATAATATGCACGCTTTTGAATTATGTTTTATGTTATAGAGTGAAAGGGGAATAATAGAATGGATTCTGAAGGATATCTCACGAAAAGTGATTTGCTTGATTATGAGAAGGCTTCTAAGAAGGCTATGATTTATTTGATTAATTTATTAAATATGTATTGTAAGGATAAGTCTTTTGGATGGATGATGGCTGATAGAATTAAATCATTGGAAAGCATTAATGGTAAGATAGCTAAAAAGAAACGTGAGAAGGGTGAAGATTTTGATCCTCAACTTGATTTACTTGATGTTGCTGGATTAAGAGTTGTTTTTTGTGATAAGAGTAATATTTATCCTTTTATGGAAGATTTAGATAATGAAATTCATAAATGGAGTGCTGAGGATTTTTCTTATGAATTTGAAAAGTCTAAGCTTTCTATTGATAATTACAGTGTTTATAATTTATATGATTTTGTTGATACTCTTACTCGTTCTTGGGATAGGGTAATCATTATTAAGGATTATATTATGTATCAGAAGGAAAGTGGATATCAAAGTTTACATGTTATTATAAATGTTCCTGTTGAAACTAAGGATAATGAGAATAATACTATTACAAGATATTGTCCTGTTGAAATTCAGTTTAGAAATTATACTCAACATTTATATAATGAGTGTGAACATGATTTCTATAAAGGAAGTAGAAATGATTTTTCTGAGTTTAAGGATATTTTTGCTAGTTCTAAGGAGTTTTTACTTCATGCTTCTAATACAGATATTAATGAGTTACTTTCAAATGATAAGAAATATTTGTTGGTTAGAGATTTTTAAATAGGAATTTTCCTATTTTTTTGATATAATTAGTGAGGTGATTTTATGGGTTATATAAAGGTTATCAAAACGGCTATTTTTGTTTTTCCTATTATTTGTATTTTTTTGTCATTGCCTTTTTTAATATATCATTACAGAAAATATGGTTCTATTTCTTTTTTAAGGTTTTTATTGATTTTTTCTTTTTTCTTTTATTTGTTATGTGCTTATTTTTTGGTTATTTTGCCTTTACCTTCAATAAGTCGTGTTGCGCATTATACTCGTGCTTATTATAATTTAAAACCATTTTTTGTTGTTCCTGAAATCATTTCTTCGGGTGAATTTAATATTATTGATCCTGATACTTATGTTTTTTTACTTAATCAGAAATATATTGAACCTTTATTTAATATTTTGATGACTATTCCTTTTGGTATTTATTTGAGGTATTATTTTAAATGTGGTTTTTTTAAAACTTTATTTTTTAGTTTTTTATTGTCTTTGTTTTTTGAATTAACTCAGTTGTCTGGTTTATATTTTATTTATCCAAGACCATATAGATTGTTTGATGTTAATGATTTAATTAATAATACTAGTGGTGGAGTTATTGGTTTTTTGATTACTCCTTTGTTTTCTATTTTTTTACCTAGTCGTGAGGTTATTGATTCTCGTGATTATTTAAGAGGTAATTTTGTTAGTGTTGGAAGAATGTGTGTTAGTGTTTTAATTGATTATTTTTTAATTGGTTTTATAAGTTTGATTTTGTTTAATTTTATTAGGTTTAAGTATGCTTGCTTTTTATATTTGTTTATTAATTTTGTTTGTTTTGTTTTAATCCCTATTATTACTTCTGGTTATACTTTTGGTAAGTGGATTTTGAAATATAGAAATGTTTCTGATACTTTGGATGGCAGTGTTTCTTTTTTTAAGTATTTTTTTAGATGGTTATTTATTCATGTATTTGTTTTGAATGGTTTATTTGCTTTAATTATTATTAATAATAGATTTTTTAATATTGGATTTAGTGTATGGATTATTTATGGGATTCTTTTGTTTTTGTTTTTTATTTCTTGTTTTAATTCTCTTATTATTTCTAGGGATTTATTTATTAATAGGGTTCTTGGTATTAATAGTGAAAGTGTTATAGGGATTGATGATGATGAGGTTTAAAAAGGTTTATATTGAAATTACTAATGTGTGCAATTTAAGGTGTAGTTTTTGTATTGGTAATAGTAGAAAATCTAAATTTATGAGTATTGATGAGTTTTCTATTATTTTGGATAAGATTAATGGTTATACAAAGTATTTATATTTTCATATTTTGGGCGAGCCTTTAATGCATCCTAATATTGTTGATTTTATTAATTTGGCTAATGAAAAGGGCTTTTTTGTTAATATTACTACTAATGGTTATTTGATTGATAAACTTAAGGGTGTTGAAGGTATTAGACAATTGAATATTTCTTTACATAGTTTTAATCCTATTAACGGTGTTAGTATTGATGATTATTTAAATAGTATTTTTTCTACTATTGATAGTTTTAGTAATACTTTTGTTTCACTTCGTTTTTGGGTTGGCACTAATGATGATATTTTAAATGGTATAGTTAAGCATTATAATATTGATTTTTTACCTCTTGATTTTGATAAGTTTAAGGTTTCTGATAATATTTTTTTAAGTAAATCTCATGAGTTTATTTGGCCTGATTTAAATAATAATTATTATAATAGAGTGGGTAAGTGCTACGGATTAATTCACCATATTGGTATTTTGTCTGATGGAAGCGTCGTTCCTTGTTGTTTAGATAGTAAGGGTATTATTAATTTAGGCAATATTTTTTCTGATTCTCTTTTAGATATTTTAAATAGTGATAGGGTTAGTAAAATGATTAATGGTTTTAGATGCAGTAAGAAGGTTGAGGAACTATGTTGTCACTGTGGTTTTTTAGATAAGTAAAAAGAAGGTTTTATCCTTCTTTTTCATTTAATTCTTTTTGTGTTATATATTTGTATTTTATCATTGAGTCTATTACTTGTTTTTGTCTTTTTTTAGCGAGGTCTTCATGTTCTGTAAGTGAATATGCTGATGGAGCATTTGGTAGTCCTGCTAGTATTGTTGCTTCGTTAAATGTTAGCTCGTTTGGTGTTTTATTAAAGTATCCAAGGGATGCATCTCCAATTCCATAGTATCCGTTTCCATAGTATATTGTATTTAGATATAGTTCTAATATTTCGTCTTTTTTTAGGTTTTCTTCTAGGTATGATACTATGAATACTTCTGCAAATTTTCTTGTGAATGTTTTTTCTTGTGAGAAGTACATGTTTTTTGCTAGTTGTTGTGTTATTGAACTTCCACCTGTTACTAGTTCTTTTTGTTTGATATTTGTAAATATTGCTTTTGTAGTTGATATTAGGTCTATTCCTTTATGTACATAAAATCTATGATCTTCTACTGCAATTACTGCGTCTATTAGATCTTGTGATATGTTATTTAATTCTGTATAGTTTTCTATATTTTTAATTTCTTTTATCTTGTTTTCAATAGGTGTTTTTGTTATTGCTTCTTTGTACATTTTATAACCTTTATATCCTATTATTGTGATTATTATTAGTATTATTAGAAAGATAAAAGAGAATAATTTTTTTAATATTTTCATAATACCTCCAAAATTATTATAAACTATTTTGTTTTTTTTATCAACTTCTTTATTTTTTTTTTATTATGTTATATAATGTATGTGGAGGGATAATATGGCAAAGAGTGGAAATGCTTCTAAAAAAGTAACTGGAGCTGCTAAAAAGCAATTAGATGGTTTTAAAGAGTTTATAGCAAAGGGAAATGTTATTGATCTTGCTGTCGGTGTTATTATCGGTGGTGCTTTCGGTAAGATTGTATCTTCTCTTGTTGATGATATTTTAATGCCTTTAATTGGAATTTTAATAGGTGGAGTTGATTTTACTTCTTTATCTGTTAAGATTGGTGATGCTGTTGTTACTTATGGTAACTTTATTCAAAATGTTATTGATTTCTTAATTATTGCTGTTTGTGTTTATGTTATGATTAACGCTATAAACAAGATTACTAGCAAAGTTAAGAAAGAAGAAGAAAAGAAAGAAGAAACTAAGAAATCTGATGAAGTAGCTTTATTAGAAGAAATCAGAGATTTATTGAAGAAGCAAAAATAAGACAAGCTTGATGCTTGCCTTTTTTTATCTTAAAAACATTGCTGCTACTGTTGAAAATATCATTATTACAAGCATTACATATGCCATTATTTTTTGTACTCTTTTATTCATTAGTGTCACCTCATATATTATTATAATATATTTTTTTTCTTTTTGGAATATTTATTTATTTTTTAAATATTATTTATTAGGTGATAATGTGGACAAGTTAAAGAGTTTATTTAAGGTTAATAAGAGCGTTTTTGTATTTTTGTTTTGTTTAATGCTTGTGGGTGTTGTTTTTGGTAGTTGTTTGCCACTTTTTTTAAGTTCTGATGATAAGGTTTTAGTTAGTGATTATTTGTCTAATTTTTTTGTTCAAGTTGGTTCTAGTATTGATTATTTCTCTGTTTTTAAAAATAGTTTTTTTGGTAATAGTGTGTTTTTTTTACTTATTTGGTTATTAGGTATCAGCGCTATTGGGATTCCTATTATTTTATTTTTGTTTTTCTATAAGTGTTTTATTTTTGGATTTTCTATTTCTTCTATTATTATTAATTACGGTTTTAAGGGTATTTTGTTTAGTTTTGTTTATATTTTTCCCCATCAGGTTATTAATATTTTTTGTTATTTAATTATTACAAGTTATAGTTTGATTTTTTCTATTAAGTTAATTGGTTTAATTTTTAAAAAGACGGAGTTAAATATTAAGGCTTTTTTTAATAGGTATTTTAGGGTTTTGATTGTATGTTCTGTTTTGTTTATTTTAAGTGGATTATATGAGTCTTTTATTGGTACTAATATTCTTAAATGGGTTTATAATTTGATTGGCTTATAATTTACTTATTGTGGAATTGGTGCTATAATATTTTTAGGTGATTTTTATGAAGGTTGTTGTTGGAATGTCTGGTGGGGTTGATAGTAGTGTTGCTGCTATTCTTTTAAAAAAACAAGGATATGAAGTTATAGGTTTGTTTATGAGAAATTGGGATGCTATGGTTAATAATGATGTTAATGGTAATCCTACTTTAGGTAATAATATTTGTCCTCAGGAACAGGATTATAATGATGCTTTGGCTGTTTGTGAAAAAATAGGTATTCCACTTCATCGTGTTGATTTTGTTCGTGAGTATTGGGATTATGTTTTTACTTATTTTTTGGATGAGTTAAAGAAAGGTCGCACTCCTAATCCGGATATTATGTGTAATAAGTATATTAAGTTTGATATGTTTGCTCGTAAGGCTATGGAACTAGGCGCTGATTATATTGCGACTGGTCATTATGCAAGAATTAAGGATGGCAAATTATTACGTGGAGTTGATAGTAATAAGGATCAAAGTTATTTTTTATCTCAGGTAAGTCGTGAACAACTTTCTAATGTTTTATTTCCTGTTGGTGAAATGGAAAAGACTGAGGTTAGAAAAATTGCTTCGGAATATGGATTAATTACTGCTACTAAAAAGGATTCTACTGGTATTTGTTTTATTGGTGAACGTAATTTTAAGAATTTTTTGACTAATTATTTGCCTAATACTCCTGGTGATGTTATTAATATTGAAACGATGGAACGTGTTGGAAGTCATGTTGGTTTAATGTATTATACTATTGGTCAAAGAAGGGGCTTGAACATTGGTGGTAATGATAGTCGTATGTTTGTTGTAGGTAAAGATTTAAATAAAAATGTTTTGTATGTTGCTTTATCTAATACTGATTATTTGATTAGTGATAGTGCTGTTATTGACACTATTAATTGGATTAGTGATGTTAAGCCTAGTGAATGTACTGTAAAGTTTAGATATCGTCAAGTTGATAATCCTGTTAGTGTAGAATATGTAAATGATAATCTTATTATTGTTAATTATCCTCAAGGTGTAAAGTCTGTTACTCCTGGACAAGCTTGTGTGTTTTATCAAGGTGAAGAGTGTTTAGGTGGAGGTATTATTAAAGAAGTTAGAAAAAGCAATAAAAAGTTGTGGTATTTGTAATAGTACTTGACATTTTTGTGTAAAGTGGTAAAATTATAGTAGGAGGTTTTATCATGATGGACAAGTTAAATGATATACTACGTGAGGCTGGTGTTTCTAAGGTTAAATTATCTAAGTATTTAGGTGTTTCACGCCAGATGATTTATAATTATTTAGAGGTTGAGGATGTTAATAAGTGGCCTAAGGATAAAAGGGTAATGTTACTTAATTTATTAGGCATTAAGAATGCTGATGAGATTTATAATATAAAGGTGGATACTGATTATATTTCTGAATTAGATGCTAGACTTAATTCTATTATAATGGTTAAGAATGGTACTACTAAAGAGGAAAAGAATTCTGTATATGATGGTTTAGGTAAAAGACAAAAAGAACTTTTAAAAAATATTGTTGATGTTGTAAAGGAAAATTTAGAGGATCCTAAGAATGATGTTGGTTATAATTCTATGAATTATCTTTACAATTTTTTACAAGCTATGAATACTTCTCCTGAACTTAAATATATGTTAGCATATGTTTCAAAGGAAACTTGTTTTGAAGAGCCTTCTAGGTTTGTATTTGATGATGATGAGCAATTTGTTTTTGAAAGTATTATGTTTACAGCTATGACTCTTTACAATAATGGTGGTACTTCTAAGTCTAAGTTGACAGAAGCTCACAATAGGTTTGTAAAGAAGATTGAACGTAAGAAAGAGGAAAAATTAGGTCGTACTATGGAACTTACTCGTATAAGGTTACAGGCTATGCAAGAGTTAGGATATAGTGAAGTTAATGAAGAAAATGTTGCTGAAATAAGTGCTAAAATGGCTGAGATTGAAACTAGAAAAGTTGGTGTGTAGTAGAGAAGGGGAGTAGTTCTTCTTTTTTCTATTTTAGAAAGGAATATTATGAAATTATCAAATTATTATGAATTGAATAAGAGTATTAATGAAAGTAAATGTGTTTTGAGTAATGAATCGTTAGATTATTTAGAGTCTTTATTGAATTTTGAAATTTCTGTTTTGGATAAGGATTATAATGATTCTTTTATAGGTGATTATTTATGCCAATTAAAGTTTTTTAAAGATTTGGTTTTATATAATTTATATAAGGGTTCTGTTGATTTATATAATGTTAGTAAGAAAGATTATATTGTTTCTAGTGATTTTGTTGGTAGATTTAATATTGATTATGTAAAAAATGATGTTCATTATAATATTTATTCTTTAAAATATAATGATGATTTACCTAATATAGAATTGTATTCAAATTGTAATAAGATTTCTTACAATAATATTGATGATAGTGTTTTAAAGTATGTTGAGGATGATATGATCATTAATAGTGAAAAAGAAAGAATTCTTGATAGATTTTTATATGATAATAATTTAAGTTTATCTGATTTTGATGATTCGAAAGGTATTAAAGTTAAGAAATATCCATATGCGAATATTTATATTAAATAGATAGTAGGGGAATAGTGTAGTAACTCCCCTATTTATTTTTTTGATTTTTTGTCTAGTAGAGTGTATAATTATATTTAATTTTAATTTTTTAATTGATTTATTATCTATATATAATATATAATTTATATGTGAATAAGAATTAATTGATTTATGTATAATAATTATGTATATATAAATAATTTAAATTTTAAAAAAATTTTTAGGTTTTTGATTTTAAATAATTTGATTAAATTTTTTTAAGTTCATAATAATATTATGTATTATTAATTGTTTTTTATAAATTTATATTTTAGAAATTTTTATTTAAATGAATAATTAATCATCTTTGTTTTAAAATTTATAAAATGTGTATAATGTATATTATGTTAACTTCTATGTTTTGAAAAAATATGGTATATATGTTTTTTATTTCCAACTATATTTCTATTATATTGGTTAATAATATTATTGGGTGATAAAAATGAGTAAGAAAAGTAAACAAATGAATAAGACTAACGCTACTAGCAAGACTAATGCAAGAAATAATATGAATGCTAATGCTAATAACGTAAATAATTCAAATGGTTATAATTCATGCAGTAATAACTCAAATTATAACGCAAGATAAGTTTTATGACCTATAGGAGAAAAAATTTTCTCCTATTTTTTTATTTGAATATTAAATGATTTATTGTCATAAAAAGTATTCCTATTATTAAGAATAAATATGTTTTTGTTTTGTTTTTATATTTTAATGATGTTGGTAAGAGTTCATAGAATGATATTTGAATCATTATTCCTGCTACTAAAGACATTAATATACCCATTATATTGTTATTTATTATTTTGCTTAAAAAAAAGAATGCGAGGAGTGCTCCTAGTGGTTCTGATAGAGCAGAGGTGAGTGTATACATTAGTGCTTTTCCCCTACTCTTTGTTCCATAATAAATTGGTAGTGCGATACTTATTCCTTCTGGTATGTTATGAAGTGCTATTGCTATTGTTAGCGATAATCCTAACTTATAATTAAATTCTCCTGATAGGTATGTTGCTATACCTTCTGGTATATTGTGTAGTATTATTGCTATCATTGATATTATTCCAACTTTATATAACTCCCCTTCTCTATTTTTATTTATATATTTGTCTATTGTCATTGATAGTATTATTCCTATTACAATGAATATTGATGTTATTAGTATTGTAGGTAGTATTTTAAATGTTTTATGTAGGTAATTTATTCCTTCTGGTATTAGATCTATTATTGATACTGTAATCATTACTCCAGCAGCAAATGATAGTGCTGAGATAATTATTTTGTTTGTTTTATTTTTAGTAAATATTGGTATTGTACCTATTAGTGTTGATAATCCTGCTAGTGTTGTTAGTGTAAAGGCTGTTATATTCATATAATCACCATTTAATTATATGAAAAAAAAGACTTATTAAGTCTTATTTATATTCATTTGATAGTTTTTCTATTAAGTCTTGGAATTCTTTTTGAAGTTCTTGTGCTTTTTCTTGTGTTGTTGCTTCAAATCTTACTGTTAGGTTAGGTCCTGTATTTGATGCTCTTACAAGTGCCCATCCATCTTCAAATTCAACTCTTACTCCATCTATATCTATTACTTTGTAATTTTTTTCTTTGCAGTATTCTTTTATTTTTTCTACTATTTCAAATTTGTTTTCGTCTGTTACTTTGGCTCTTAGTTCTTCTGTTGAATAGTATGTATTTATGTTTTTGTATAGTTCTGATAATTTTTTATCTGTATTTGATAGTATTTCTAGTATTCTTAGTCCTGCATATATACCATCATCAAATCCAGGGTATTTGTCTCTAAAGAATAGGTGTCCTGAGAATTCTCCTCCAAAGTCAAAGTTTCCTTCTTGCATCATCATATTTGTATAGGATGCTCCTGTTCTATACATTACTGGTTCTATATTTAGTTTATTTAATTCGTCTATTAATGATCTTGAACATTTTACATCAAATAGTGCTTTTCTTGTTTTTAGGTTGTTATTTAGGTATCTATACATTATTATCATATATATATCTGATGTTAGTATGTTTCCTAATTCATCAACTATTCCAACTCTATCTGCGTCTCCATCTACTCCAAATCCGAAGTCATATCCTAGTTCTACTACTTTTTTTGCTAGGTCTATTTGGTTATCATGTATTGATGGATCTGGATGGTGGTTAGGAAAGTCTCCATCTGATTCACAATACAATGGATAGTATTCTATTCCAAGTTTATCAAGTACATCTTTAATTATTACTGAACCTGTTCCATTACCGCAGTCTACTACTACTTTTATTTTTTTATTTAGGTTAATACTGTTTTTGATTTGTTCTAGATAAAGTTCTTTTATATCTCTTTTTTCTAGTGTTCCGTTACCTTCATCAAATTCTAGTTTGCTTGTGAAGTCTCTGAAGTTTCTTATTAATTCTCCATATGCATTTCCGATAGATGAAAATGATATTTTGAATCCGTTATATTCTTTTGGATTGTGTGACGCTGTGACCATTATTCCGGTATTAATGTTATATATTTTTTTTGCTGCATAGTACATTGGTGTTGTGACTAATCCTAGGTCTATGACATTCATTCCTGATTCTCTAATTCCTGTTATTAGTGCTTCTGATAGTTCAGGTGATGAGTGTCTATTATCGTGTCCTACTAGTGTTTCAGTTTCGTTGAATTGTTTTATATATGTACCAAAACTTCTTCCTATTGTATATGCGTCATATTTATCTATTTCTGTAGGATATATTCCTCTTAAATCATATTCTCTAAATATGTTTTTGTTTATGTCTTTTTTTAGTTCCATTTTAATCCTCCTTTAAGCGTGTGGGTGAAAGTTATTATAGTTTTCTTTTAGTTTTTCTTTTGATACGTGTGTATATATTTGTGTTGTTGAGATATCTGAGTGGCCAAGCATTTCTTGTATACTTCTTAGGTCTGCTCCACCATTTAATAAGTGTGTTGCGAATGAATGTCTTAATGTATGTGGTGAAAATTCTGTTTTAATGTTTTTTTCTTTTGCGATTCCTTTTAGTATTTTAAAGAACCCTTGCCTTGTCATTTTGTTTCCATGGTTATTTAGAAATAAATAGTCGTTTAGTTCTCTTTTTATTAGTTTTTCTCTATATTCTTTTAAATATAGTTCTATATATTTTATTGCGTAGTCTCCTAATGGTACTATTCTTTCTTTTGATCCTTTACCCATTATTCTTATTATACAGTTAGATACGTCTATATCATGTATTTTAACGTTTATTAGTTCTGATACTCTTAGTCCTGATGAATACATGAGTTCTAACATGGCTTTATTTCTGAATGAGAAAGAGTCTGTTAGGTTAATATCTAGTAGTTTATCTATTTCTTCTATAGATAGTGTTTTGGGTAATGATTTTTTTGTTTTGGGTAGTTCTATATATTCCATGGGGTTTTTGTTTACTTTTTTTTCTATTAGTAAGAATTTATAGAATGATCTTAGTGTTGAAATATTATGTGATATTGTTTTTGTGTCATTATTTTCTTTATTTAGATATTTTAGATAGTCTTTAATACTATTTTCGTCTATATTATTTATTGTTTTGTTTTTTATGAAATTTTTGAATTTTTTTAAATCATTATTATAGGCTTTTATAGTATTTTCACTATATTTTTTATCTATTATTAGGTATTCTGTAAATTCATTAATATACGTATCAATCATTATCTCCACCCTACTATAATAATAGCACATTTTTGTTATTTTTTCTATTGTTTTGTATTAAAAACATAAGTATTTACTTGTTTGCTTGATATTAACTTTTTAGTAATTGACATATATTCGTTATTGTGATAGAATGTATGTAGTGAAGGAAAACTTCATATAATAAAAAAAGGGAATGCTTAATTTTGGCTAGTTGAGTACTTACCCTATAAAAAATTTTATTTCATAAGTACTTGATTCGTTTGCTGATTGAGTACTTCTTTTTGTTTGTTATGCAAGATTTGTTTAGTCAATGATGTTTAATTGAAAATTATTTCTAGTATTATGATAATAACTAATAAAAAAACAAGAAAATCTTTTTTAGTCATATTATCATCCTCCTTGTGGAGGCAAGTACCCAACAATTAAGTTTCCCTTATAACGATTATATATTAATTTTGTGTTAAATGCAATATTTTTAAATTAATTTGTTGTAAAATAGATATTGATTATAAAACAGCTATATTTTTGTAGCTGTTTTGATTTTTTTTATTACTTTTTTTTCTATTCTTGATATGTATGATTGACTTATTCCCATTAGGTCAGCTACGTCTTTTTGTGTCATTTCTTTTGTATTAAATAGTCCATATCTTAGTATCATTATTTCTTTGTCTCTTTTTTTTAGTTTGTTTATTTCTTCATATAGTATTTTTTTATCGTGTTCTTCTTCTATTCCTTTTGTTACTATGTCTTTTTCTGTTCCTAGTATATCTTCTAGATGTAGTTCGTTTCCTTCTCCATCATAGCTTAGGCTATCTTCAAATGATATTTCTCCTCTTCTTTTTTTATTTTTTCTTAGAAACATTAGTATTTCATTATCTATACAGCGGGATGCGTATGTGGCGAGTTTTATATTTTTATCTAGTTTATATGTGTTTACTCCTTTTATAAGTCCGATTGTGCCTATGCTTACTAGGTCTTCTAGGTCTATTCCTGTGTTTTCGTATTTTTTTGCGAGAAATACTACTAGTCTAAGGTTATGTTCTATTAGTGTTTCTTTTGCTTTTGAATCGCCTTCTTCTGCTTTTTTTACGTATATTATTTCTTCTTCTTTTGTTAGTGGTTCTGGAAGGTTTTCTAGGTTTCCTACATAGAATATTTCATTTTGTTTATTTAATATTTTTATTATAAGGTTTATTATTTTTTTTATCATTTTATTCCTCCATTATTTCACAGTTTAGTAGACAGTCTATTCCGTCTATTTTTATTTTTTTATTTATAAATCCTAATAGTACTTCTTTTTTTATTGTGCTATTGTCTATTTTTAGTTCTTGTATTTTTATGCATTCTATTAGTTGTGTTCCTATTATTGTATGTGCTGGAACGTATATTTTGTTTAGGTTTATCGTTTCTAGGTAGTTATTATTCATTAGTATTATTGGTCTTTTTTTGTATGGATCTTTTAACTTATTTCCTGTATCTATAAATCCTGTACATTTTATTATTTTGTCTCTTATTTTTATTTCTACTTTTTTATAGTTTGAGTAGTTGTTTTTCATGTTTTTACATTCTTTAGTATAAATATATAGTATTATTGGTGATATTATTACTAATATAATAAAGTTTATACTCATTTTGTTTTTGTAGAATATTATTCCTTGGTTTTTGTATGTTAGTTCTATGTTTAACATGTATAGTGCTCCTCCTAGGACTATACTTGATATATATAGATATAGTATATTTTTAATTGTGTATTTTATGTTTTTATATTTAAATGATGTTAGTGTCATTAGTATACTTATTATTATTTTTATAATAAATAGTTCAAATGAGTTAATATTCATGAATAGTGTTAGTACTGATATGCTTCCTATGAATGCGCCTAGTAATAGTTTATAAATTTGTGTATTTCTTCTTAGTATTAGTGATACTGATAAAAGTAATAGAAAGTCAAATCCAAAGTTTAATAGTAGTATTAAATCTATATATATTTTCATTTCATCACCATTTTTATTATAAAAAAATGACACTATAAATAGTGTCGATTTTTCAGAATTAATTTAAAATTCTTCTTGCCGTAATTATTGGCATTATTTGATAACTAGCTGTAACAATTCCTTCGTAGCTTGTTGCTGCGTGAACTATTTGACCGTTACCAATATAGATTGCAACGTGGCAGATATAACCATCGTAACCATAGAAGATTAAATCTCCTGGTTGTAGGCTATCTAGTGAAACGTATGAACCCATGTATGATTGACTTTCTGCTGAGTGAGGAAGGCTGTATCCAAATGCTTCATAAATTTTCATTGTGAAGCCTGAACAGTCTACTCCGCTATATAGGTCAGATCCACCATATGAATATGGGTTTCCTACAAATTGTAATGCATAGTTTACTAGACCATTTGCATCTTGTGTATTAGGCATTGGAGCAGTTTGTGCTTGTACTTCAACTGTTTGTTCTGGTTGAACTACTTCATATACCTCTTCAACTGTAGTAGGTTCTTCAATTTGTTCTATTGTTTCTTCTACTACTAAATCTTCCTCTTTTTCTTTTACATCTTCAGTTGTTTCTGATTCTAAATTGTTTTCACTTTCAGTTTGTTCTTTCTTCTTATTTTCACTGGCTAGTTTTTCTATATTTTCACTAGCTGTTTTAATATTCGGATTGAATATTTCATAATTATTTAATAAGTAGTTTGGTTCTAATTTCATATCTGCTTGTGCAACTACTACATTATTAATTTCCTCTTTCTTACTAAATAATCTGTTTGAGAAAAAATCTACTGGCGATAAGCATAAAATACTTATTCCTATTATAGATATCCTTCTCAGCTGACTTGATTCCACAAAATTCACCTCATTATTTAATTTGCAAGCACGTATATAATTCTACCACACTTTTTCATAAAATGCAAGTTTTTTATTTTTTAGTTGTGGATTGTTGATATTTTGTTTACAAATTTATGGTAATCACTATATTATATTCTTGTTTTTTTTCTTGTATGATTAAATAGTTTAATATTGTTTATTTTTATGTAATTTTATGGTATAATCATATTATTGAAGGTATGGTGAATATATGAAATATTTTAAATTTTTTAATTATTTTCTTGTTTTTTCTTTGTTATTTATGAGTATTAATGTTCCTCGTGTTCATGCTCAAACTTTGGGAGAACTTGAAAAAGAACTTTCTGATAAGAAGAAGGAACTTTCTGAAAATCAAGCAAAACAAAATTTAACTGAGCAAGAAATGAAACAAGTTAAGGATAATTTAAAGGTTATTCAAAATAATATAACTCAAATTCAAACTGATACTGCAAATCTTGAACAAGAAATTCTTAAGTTGAATGAGGAAATTCTTGTTAAACAGGAGGAAATTAAGAAGATTATTAATTATTTTCAAATTTCTAGTGGTGAACCTGCTTATTTAGAGTATGTTATGGGTGCTCAAGATTTTACTGACTTTATTTATAGAAGTGCTGTTACTGAGCAAATGACTAATTATAACGATCAATTAATTGATGATTATAATGCTACTATTTCTGAAAATGAGAAGAAGAAAGATGAATTAGCTGAAAAAAAGAAGGAATTAAAGTCTGAACAAACTGCTATGAAGGAAGAATATAAGAAATTGGATGATCAATTATCTGTTTATGCTAGTGATGAAATGGTTATTACTGATGCAGTAAAGTCTTTACAAGAAACTATTCAAATGTATAAAGATAAGGGTTGCAAGACTGATGAAGATATTTCTACTTGTGGTAAGAGTATTTTGCCTACTACTACTGCTTTTTATAGACAACTTCAAAGTGGTTATGTAACTAGTTGGTATGGTGGACGTGATTGTAGTGACCCTCGTGTTTCTTGTGGACATTATGGTATTGATTTATCTACTGGTGGTGAGGATATTCCTGTTTATTCTATAGGTACTGGTGTTGTTGCTGTTATTCCAGATAGAAGTAGTTGTGGTGGTAATATGGTTTTTGTTCATCATAAGCTTTCTAATGGTCAAACTTATACTAGTGTTTATATGCATTTATATCAGATATATGTTTCTGTTGGTCAGACTGTTACTAAGGATACTGTTATTGGTATAATGGGTGGTGGATGGACAACTCCTTGGGATTATTGTTCTACTGGTGCTCATTCTCATTTAGGTCTTGCATATGGATTATTTGGTATTGATTATGGATGGGAATCTTTACATGATCAGTATTTTGATCCTTCTGAAATGATTAATTTCCCTAATAGTTTATATACACCATTTTATGATAGATATACTGCTTTTTAAGATGATGTGAATGCATCATCTTTCTTATAGGAGGTTTTTATGAAAAAAAGAAATGTTTTACAGAATTCTATGATTGCGACTATTTGCATTATTTTATGTAAGGTAATTGGTTTAGTTTATGTTATTCCTTTTAACGCTATGATTTCTAAGTCTGCGGGTGCTTTATATAGTTATGCTTATAATATTTATGTTATATTTTTGAGTATTTCTACTACTGGAGTTCCTTTAGCTGTAAGTAAGATTGTTAGTGAATATAATAGTTTAGAGTATTTTAATACGAGGCGTCGTGTTTATGATATTGGTATGAAGCTTATTTTCCTTTTGGGATTATTATGCTTTGTTGTTATGGTTTTATTTGCTAATCCTATGGCTTCTTTAATAATTGGTGATGCTGTTGGTAATAATACTGTAGAGGATGTTGCTCGTGTTATTAGGATTATTTCTTTAGCTTTACTTATTGTTCCACCTTTGAGTGTTGTTAGGGGTTATTTGCAAGGATTTAATTTTATTACTGAAAGTAGTATTTCTAATGTTATTGAGCAAATGGTTCGTGTTGTTGTTATTTTAGTTGGTTGTATTGTTGTTATTAAGATTTTACATTTGGATGAGAAGATTGCTATTGGTATCGCTGTTTTTTCTGCTAGTGTTAGTGCTCTTGCTTCTTATATTTATTTAAAATGTAAGATGAAGAATAATAATGATGTTTTGAATACTGATACTTCTATTAAAAGTGCTGAGAAGAAGATTACTAATAAGATGATTGCAAAGAATATTTTAATGTGTGCTCTACCTTTTATTATTGTTGAGGTTTTAAAGAGTGCTTATGCTACTGTTGATACTGTTACTATTATAAGGGGCTTGACTGATTTGGGTTATAGTGTTGCTGATGCTGAGACTACTTTTAGTGTTATTGCTACTTGGGGTAATAAGTTATGTACTGTTGTTATTTCTGTTGCGATTGGTATTAGTATGAGTTTGATTCCAAGTGTTGCTTATGATTTTGTTAAGGGTAATATGAAAAAGGTTAATCTTCAATATAATTCTTCTTTATTACTTTTACTTATCACTACCCTACCTATGACTTTAGGAATATTCTTTTTAGCGCAGCCTGTTTGGGTATTATTTTATGGTTATGATTTTTTAAGTATTGAAGTTTTTAAGTTGTATATTTTTCAAGCTATTACTTTTTCAATTTTTTCTGTTTTAATTAGTTTTTGTCAGACTGTTGGTAAGACTCGTGCTGCTTTAATTACTTTATTTGTTAGTTTTGTTTTAAATGCTATATTTAATATTCCTTTTATGCATTTATGTCATCATCTTGGCTTGGGTGGATATCAAGGTGCTACTGTTAGTACTTTGGTTACTCAAATTGTTCCTTCTTTGTTTTTGATTATTTATATTAAGAAGTGTTTTAATTTTCATTATAGAAGTTTAGTTGTTAATGGTTTAAAGATTGTTTTATGTAATATTGTTATGATTATTGTTTTATATTTAGTTAGTCTTATTTATCCTGTTAATTCTGTTACTAGATTTAGTTCTTTAATTTTATGTATTGTTTATGCTGTTATAGGATTTGCTGTTTATTTATTTATGATTATTAAAACTGGTTTATTTAAAGATTTATTTGGTAATAGTAGAATATTAAAAAAATTAAAATTAATAAAGTAAAAACGAGTATATGAAGTGAACCCTATTTTGGACACTTTAATAACTCGTTTTTTTTTTTAAATTAAAACTAGATAAATAATATCTAGCTTTAAATCTCCATTTTGTGGTTTCCCACTTTTAATTAGAGTATGAAGGAATTGAATTGACTCGAAGACTTAATTGAATGTATCTTCAAGCCTTAATAACTATATCATATTTTTTTATTTGAGTAAATATTTTTCACTTCTTTTTCACTATTTTGTGTGTTTTTATATAATCTGATACTTCTTTAAATTCTTTATCATAGTAATATCTATTTTGCCCGAATTGTACCCACATTTGTCCAAATGTTTTGTTTTTATTTAATAGGTCTTGTACTTCTTCGTTATTAAAAGTTTTGTTGTTTTCTTGATTAGTTAGGTCTACACAGTTTTCATTGTCATATATTACTGCTTGTATATCACAGTCTAGTTTGTCACAGAAGTATGCGAATTGTGCTTCTTTTGTTTTTCTTTCATCGAATTCTAGTATTGTTTTTTCAAATTCTTGTCCATTTGTAAATTCGCTAAAGAATTCGTGTATTTTTTTATGACCAATTTTTTCTTTTTCTTCTTTTGATATATCAAATAGTGTTAAATCGCCTATATATGCTTCTTCTGTTTCATGTATCGCAAGCATCATTATTACTTTATATATGTCTATGTCTTTATATTCTTCTTTATAGGTTAGATACATTATTAGCGCTAATTGTTGTGCGCTAAATATGTGTTCTGCTATGCTTTCTACTCTTTCTCTTTTTACGCCCCAATTTATCCATCCTGTTCTAACTATGTCTTTTAGTTTGTTCATTAGTAGGTATGATTTTATTACTTTTTCTGCATTTTCCATTTGTTCTCCTTATATTTTTTCTATTTTGTTTTCTAGTATTGAATATAGGTATGTATTTACTTGTTTTTTTGTAGTATTTTCTATGTAGCTTTTATATCCATTTAATTGGGCTTTATATGCATCGTCTTTGATGTTTTTTAGTTTATAGTCTATTATATCTATGTGGTCATTATATTCAAGCATTAGGTCTATTATTCCGTGATATGTTTCGTTATTTTCTTCTTTAATAAATTCATATTCTTTGTAAATATTTGCATTTTTTATGTTTTTTAATATGTCTTGGTTTAGGAAGTTGTTTATTTTTTCTTTATAAAAGTTATCAATATTTGTATAGTCTGGGTTTTTAAGGTCTATTGTTTCTAATATGTAGTGTATATACTTACCAAATTCCATGTTTTTATATTCTTCTTTTGTTATTAGTTTATTTATTTCTTTTGAAAAGTGTTTTTCTTCTTCTATTGTTGTTTCTATGTTGATTTTTCTTTTATCGATTAGTTTATTATTTTTATTTATTTGGTTTTGATAGTTTGATGCTTTTATTTCATTATAGTCTTTTGTTAGGTTTTGCTTACTTAAGTCTATATCTATTATGTAGTCTTTTATATTTTCTTTTACTGAGTTTAATATGTCTAGGAATGATTTATATTTTAGTCTTTCGTTATCGTCTACTAGTTTTTTAATTTTGTTTTTTTCTTTATCTGTTAGAGATGTTACAAATATCATTTTTTCTTTGCATCTTGTCATTGCGACATAGAATAGTCTTATTTTTTCTGCTATTTCTTCTTTCATGTATTTATCTTTAAGTAGTGTTTTATATATTGTTTCTTTTGGTTTATTTTCTACGTATGGTGCGATTATTCCTAATTCGTTATCTATTACGAATAGTTGTTTTAAGTCGCTTGTATTGAATTTTTTATGTAATCCAGAGAAGTAGCAAATATGGAATTCTAGCCCTTTTGATTTGTGTATGTTCATTATTTTTACGTTGTTTCCTGCATTTGTATTTAGTGAGTATTTTATTTCGTTTTTTCCTTCTACCATTTCTTTTACATAGTCTGATAGTTCATATGGCGTATATCCTAATTCTGTAAGGTTATTGCTTAAATTTAATAAGTATTCTATTCTTACCATTGATGCTTCAATGTTTCCTGTTTTTATTGTTTTTTTGATTATATCGAAGTCATCTATTATTTTGTTTATGAATTCTTCGTTTGTTAAGTTATCAAGGTTATTTGATATGTTTTTTGATATATTATAGATTTCTGTTTCGAATATTTTGTTATTTGTAATTATATTAAATATTTCTCCATCTGTTAGTTCGAATAGATAGCTTCTTGCGATACTTGTAAAGTAGTATTTGAATAATGTATCGTATTCTTTGTTTTTAATTTTAATTATAAAATTCATTATATTTTTAAGAATTAATATATCGTTTGATACTGTTAGTACTTCATCTTGATATAGTGTAAGTGGTATTTTCATGTATTCGAATATTTTTTTGTATTTAGGAAATTCTGTATTTCTATCCATTATTATACAGAAGTCTTTGTATTCTATATCTCTTATTATTAGATTATCTTTATCGAATACTTTGTAGTGCGATTCTATTTTGTTTTTTATATCTGTCGCGATTGTAAATATTTCTATTTCTTCTTTTGTATATGTTTTATCTTCGCATGAATAGTTATATATTTCCATATTATTGTTTTGGTTTGTTTTTCCTTCATTTATATATGTAGTATTTCCAAATACCATTTGATGGGTTTCTTTATATTCTGCTCCCCCTATTTTATCGTCCATTACTAGGTTGAATATTAGGTTTATATCATCTAGTACTTCGTATCTCGATCTGAAGTTTTTTAATAGGTCTATTTTTAATCCTCCATTATGTTTTTCATAGTTGTTATATTTGTTTCTAAATATATTTGGATTTGCATTTCTGAATCTATATATTGATTGCTTTATATCCCCTACCATATATACATTATTGTTTTCTATTAATGAGATGAATAGTTCTTGTAGGTCGTTTGTATCTTGGTATTCATCTACCATTATTTCGTTATAGTATTCTTTTAGTTCTAGTCTTATGTTTTCGTTTTGTTCTAGAAGGTTTATTGCCATTTTTGCTATATCGTTAAATTCATACATTTCTGCTTTTTGTTTGAATTCTTGTATTTTTTTATCAAGTGTTTTTATTATTTCTAACATTATTTTTATGTAGTCTTTTGTCTTTAATATTGTGTTTTTTATTTCTTCTATATTTTCATATTGTGTTAAATCTTTAATGTTATCTATAATATTTTTTATTTCGTCTTTTATGTTTTTTACTTCTTCTTCACTTCCTGATGGTAGTCTTGGAAGAGTTATATTTGAGTTATTTTTTATATCAATATATTCTTTACTATTTAGTAATGGTAGTAATATGTCTTCTAGTTTTGTATAGAATTTTCCATCAACTAGTATTTGTATATCATATAGTTGATTTTTTAATTTTTTTATTTCATTTTTTAATAGGTCCATATATTTATTGATATTATTATTTATTGTTGTTTCATTATAATAGTTTTCTATATATGTATCTATATAACTTATTTTATCGTACTTTAAGTCTAGTTTGTTATTTAGGTCTATTATATAGTCTTTTATCATTTTATCGTCTTTTATACAGAAGTCTTTTATTAGTTTTTCAAATAATGAGTTGTTTTCTTGATATAAATTATCAAATATTTCATCTATATATTTTTCTTTTTCTAGATTAATTATGCTTGCATCTATTATGCTTATTTTTGGGCTAACATTTAATAAATAATAGTATTTTTTAACTAATGATAAGCTGAAAGAATCGAATGTTGTTATATATGCAGAATCTATTATGTCTAGTTGTTTTTTTAAACTTGGTGTTTTTTTTATTTTTTTTCTTATTCTTTCTTTCATTTCGTTAGCTGCTTCTTTTGTAAATGTTAGAATTAATAGTTTATTTATATCTACTGTTTCTAGTTTTCTTAGTACTCTTTCTGATAATACTGCAGTTTTTCCACTTCCTGCTCCTGCTGATACTATTATATTTTGTCCTTCTTCATTAATAGCTTCAAGTTGTTCATTTGTCCAACTAGGCATATAATTCCTCCTTTTATATAATTATGTTTTTTCCTTTTTCGCAATGTTTATAGAATTCTAGACATGTTATTCCATATTCTGGTTTACTATATTTGTATATGCATAGGTTCATAGGGTTATAGTTATTATTTAGTTCATATTTTATGAATTTTTCTTTTATATTTTTTAGTGCTTCTAGTTCAGTATTATATTCGTGTATGCCTTTAAATAATTCCCATGAGTGTTCAAACCAATAGTATTTGTTGTTTTTTTGAAATATTAGGAATGTATGTGTTGGACATTTTTTGTTATCGTAATGAACTATAAAATATGTGTTAAAGTCTATTTTTTCTTTTTCAAAAAGATTTCTTTCTAGTTCTACTTGATCCCAGCATACTCCTATTCTATTTTTTAATGTTTCTTTTGGGTTTTGTAATGTGTATGTATTTGAAAATAAATCATCTACGTTATTATGTATTTTATTATTATTGTCTTTGTAGCCATAATTTATTTTTTCTAATGTGTTCATTATATTATTTATCATTTTCTTCTCCTAAAAATTCTTTGTAATCCATTTCTTTAAGTCTAATTATATCTTTTTCTGTTTTGAAGCATATATCTTTAAATTTACAGAATTCGCATCCTATATTATCGAATCCAATTTGTTTAGGGTTTATATCAAAGTTTGAGTTTAATATATTTGTATATGCTTCGTTTATTTTTTTTTCTACTAGTTTGATTAGATTACTCATTTCTTTATCATTTAATGTTTTTGCATAGCTATAGAATTCTCCATCTGATTTTGTTCTCATACTTTTTATTACATTGCTTGATTCATATGAATTATCAAATTGTTTTAATATTTCTTTGTTATTTGTTGAGTATCCATTTAGTTTTAGTGTTGATTCATCTAGTTCTTTATTAATTATGTTTTGTAGGTAAAATCCTGCTATTTTTATGTTTTGCAGATTTGAATTATTTGCAAGGTACAAGTATGTTGGTAGTTGCATACTTAGCCCATAGTATGTTTTATTTAAGTCTATATTAGTTGATCCTGTTTTATAGTCTATTACTGATACTATTGTTTCGTTTTCATTTTCTTTATATAATAGTTTATCTATAAATCCTTTGAATGTTAGATTGTCTTTATTTATTTCTATTTTTTCTTCGTATTTTGTATTTGTAAGTGATGAGTATTCGTTTTGTTTTTTAATTGTTTCTAATGTGAATTTGCAAGTGTTTTCTAGGTTGTTTATGAAAAATTTTTCTTTATTTGATAGGTTTAGTTTTTTTACTTCTTCATCCCAATGTATTTTATAGTCTGTGTTTTCTCTTAGTGATTTTTCTAGTACTGTGTGAAATAAGTTACCTATTGTTGTTGCGAATGTTTCTTCATATGGGTTTAGTTTTAATATATTATTTATGTAGTATTTGAAAGCACAGTGATAGTAGTTATCCATACTAGAGTATGATAGTGTTAAGTGATTGTTTAGATAATTATTTAGGTTTTGTTTGTTTATTTTTTTATATTTATTATCGTATGTATTATATGGTATTTCATAGTTTGAATATAATGTTTCTAGTGTTTCATCTTTTATTCCAAATTTTATTAGGTTATCTATTTTTTTTGTTAGGTTTATTTCATCGTTAATTGTTGAATAACTGATATTATTTTTTTTGTGGTCTTTTATTACTTCAGAATTTAGGTCTTCTATTATGCTTGTTGGATAGAATGATGAAAATGGTGTTTTTAGTTTATATGTTATGATGCAGTTTTTTATATTTTTTATTTGTTTTATTGTTTTGTTTTTTTCTATTATATTATTTTCTATTGATGTTTCTATTCCTATTTTTTGTTTATTTTTGTCATCTATGTAGTCTTCGTCTTTATATATTTTAGGGATGCTTCCTTGATTAAAGTTTAGTATAAATGTATATTCATCTTTTATATTTTCTAATGTAGTTATTTCTATTTTATTTGTTTTTTTCTCTTCTATATTTGTGTTTTTAAGTTTGTTTACTATTAATTCTTTTATATCTAAATAGTTTTCACACCATACATATTCATTGATTATATTTATTAGTTTATCATATATTTTTTTGTTTGTTTCGTTTTTTAAATCATATGTTTCTTCTATGTATTTTAATGTATTATTAATATTTTCTTCGTAGTGTTTTAAAAAGTCGTTTACTATTTTTGTTCCGTAGATATTTTTTTTATCTATATCTATTGGAATATTATAAAATTTAAATATTTTTTTTATTTCGTTATTATAGTCACTAGATATATTTACTAGTTTAATTTTATTTATGTCTATATTATTATCGAGTAATTCACATATTGAGTGCGCTACAAAGTCTATTTCTTCTGTTATATTATTAAATTCATGGATTGTTGGTGTGTAGTTATTGTAGTTTTGTTTAATTGTTTCTGTATTTAAATTTTCTAATATATTTTTTTGATATTTATTCAGGTATTCGTAGTATATGTATATTTTTTTGTTTTCAATAAATTTTTTAAAAAGATTATCATATATTAGTAGATTATTTTCATCGAGGTAGTTTTTTATACTAACAAGTTTATCTAGTTTAATGTTGTTGTATTCTTTGTTTTCTATATAGTATAAATTTTTTATGTAGTTTTTAGCTATTTCATATTTTATATTTTCTTTTTTCATTAAGTTATATATTGTTTTTTCGTTATAGTCGAATGTGTATTTTTTTATAAATTCTTCTATACTCATTATTTTTATGTTTTGTAATGTTTTATTTAGTTCTTTTATAATATTATTTTTTTTATTGTTTGGTATTAGTATAATACTGTTATTTTCTAGTTCTAACATCTTATCACCCTGATATATATTTTAACAAATGTTCGTGTTTTTAGTCAATAATAAAAGTAGAAATATTTTCTACTCGTTATTAATTTTTTTTATAAGTTTTTTTATTTTTTCATATTCATTTTCTTCTTTGACATAAATACAGTTTAGCGCTCCTTCAAAGTTTGTGTTTGTTACATTTACTCCTTCAAATGAATTGTTATTAAAATCTACTTTAGATACTACTGAGTTTTTAAGGCTTTTAAATGTAATTGTTTGTGGGTCTATTATTGCATTTTGACTTCCTCTAAAGTCTGTTCCAAATATTCCTACATTATCGAATGATTTATCTTTGAAGTCGATGTTTCCTAGTTTAGCGTATCCTAATAGTTTGTTTTTTACTGTTTGTGGGTCTATAGTGACATTTTTTGATTCGCTTAGGTCCGCATCCCATATACTTACGTCTTCAAATGGTCTTTGTTCGAAATCTATTCCTGATAGTTGAGCTTTTGCCATTGTTTTGTTTTTTATTGTTTGTGGATCAATATGCACATTTTTTGCGTTTTTAAAGTTTGTTCCTACTATTATTGTATTGTTGAATGACATGTCTTTGAAATCAATTCCATTTAGTATTGTGTTTTTTAGATTTTTTCCATAAATTGTTTGTGGATCTATTATTGCATTTGTATTTGTAAAGTCTATTCCTTCTATATTTTGGTTTTCAAAACTTATATTTTCTAAGTTAAAGTATTGTAGTATTTTATTGTTATTTTTTCTTTCTTCGTCTAGTATTATTTCTAATAGGTAATTTATTATTTCATCTTCTTTTAGTTTTTTTGTTTTGTCTTTGATTTTTTCTAGTTCGTTTTTTAATTCATAATATAATGATTTCTTATTTTCCATATAACCACCCTATGATAAGGGTATCAAATATTATTTTTTTAGTCAATATTTTTTAATTCAATTCTTCTTTTTTTATTATGTATGTTTTGTTTTTTGTATAGAATGCATAGAATACTTGTTCTAGTTTTAAGTTTTTGTTTTTTAATAGTTCATATACCCAGTCTTCTGTTTTATTCATATCTTTTAGAACATTTTTGTCTATTTTTCCATCTATTATTATTGGTAGTGGATAGTTTTTTTCATTTTTAAATATTGATAGTTTTCCATTATTTTCTAATACTGCGTAGTTTACTTCTTCTATGCTTTTTACTCCTTGTTCTCTTAATTGACTTATTAAATCGTCTAAGCTATATCTTAGTTTTCTCATTTCGTTAAAGTTTAGTTTGCCTTCTTTAATTATTACGATTGGTTTTCCGTCTATTAGTTCTCTCCATGTTTGACTTTTAAGGCTTATGTAACTAAATAATACTTCTATTATTACTAGACATGCCATTGGTACTATTGATATTAGTATTGATGAGTTATATTGTTCTATTGATATAGCTGCTAGTTCGGCTATTAATACTGATACTATAAGGTCTATTATACTTAGTTGTCCTACTTCTTTTTTTCCCATTATTCTGTACGCTAGTATTATCAGAAAGTATAAAAATATTGTTTTGATTATTATTGTTAGATACATTTTATCACCATTTTTATTATGAATGAGTGAATAAATTTTTATACATTTAATATGATTAATTAGGAGGAATTTTATGAAGTGTTTAAAGAATATTGGTATTTCTTGTTTATATAGTTATGGTTTTATTTTTGTTTTAACTTTTATTTTATCTTTTTTTAATTATATCAATTTTATTGATGGGATGTTTAGTTTTTTTATGATTTTTAATCTTGTTTTATCTGTTTTTATTGGTGGTTTTATTTGTGGTAAAAGGGCTTTGAAAAAAGGTTGGTTAGAGGGTTTGAAGTATGGATTTGTATTTTTATTTATTCTTACTTTGTTAAACGTTTTAGGTTTTTCTAATGGATTAAGTTTAAAGTATTTTGTTTTTTGTTCAATTATTCTTGTTAGTTCTATATTGGGCGGAATGATTGGTATTGGTTTTAGACATGAAAAAAACTAGTTTTTACTAGTATATTTTTTTATAAATTCTTCTTTGTATTCTTTGAATTTATTTTCTGATATTACTTGTCTTATTTCTTCTGTTAGTTTTATTAAGAATCTAATGTTATGTATTGATAGTAGTGTTCCGCCAAGGGATTCTTCACAGTTTATTAAATGTTTTATATATGATTTTGTATAGTGAGTGCATGTATAACAGTCACATGTTTCATCTATAGTTGTAAAGTCTTCTTTATATTTTTGGTTTTTAAGGTTTATTTTACCAGTTCTAGTGAATGCATTTCCATGACGAGCAAGTCTTGTTGGCAAAACACAGTCAAACATGTCTATTCCTCTTTCAATACCTTCTAGAATGTCTATTGGATCCCCTACTCCCATTAGATATCTTGGTTTATTTTCTGGCAAATATTTTATTGCGTAGTCAATCATTTTGTACATTGTGTCTTTTCCTTCTCCTACGCTTGTTCCACCTATTGAATATCCATCAAAGTCCATTTTTACTGTTTCTATAGCTGATAGTTTTCTTAAATCTTCATATTCTCCACCTTGTACTATTCCAAATAGTGATTGGTTTTCATTTTTGTGTGCGTCTTTTCCCCTCCTTGCCCATCTTAGTGTTCTTTCTGTTGATTTTTTTGTATATTCATAGTCTGATGGGTATGGTATACATTCATCAAATGACATAGCTATATCACTATCTAGTTTGTTTTGTATTTCTATTGATAGTTCTGGTGTTAATAGGAGGTTTTTTCCGTCTATATGGCTTTTAAAGTGTACTCCTTCTTCTGTTATATCTTTCTTTTTATTTTTAGCTAGTGAGAATACTTGGAATCCACCACTATCTGTTAGTATTGGCCCATTATAGTTCATAAATTTATGTAGTCCGCCTGCATGTTTTACTACATCTTCTCCAGGTCGTAGCCAAAGATGATATGTGTTTGACAAAATTATTCCTGCATTTGTTGCACTTACTTGTTCTGGTGTTAGTGTTTTTACGTTTGCGAGTGTTCCTACTGGCATAAACATTGGTGTATCGAATGTTCCATGATTTGTTATTATTTTACCAAGTCGTGCATTATTATCTTTTTTTATTAATTCATATTTTATTTTCATATTAAATCCCTCGGTAATTATTATATATTAATTTGTTTGTTTTTACAAGGATTTAAATTTTTTTGCGATTTATATGTTTTTTAAAATCTGCATGGTTTTTCTATACACTTTTTTAATTTCTGCCTAGGCAGATTTTAATATTTTGTTATATTTTTTAAGCACTTTTTGAAAAAGGCTCATTTGACCTTGAAAATTCATTTTGTTATAGTGTTTTTGAGGAGATTTAGGGCCCACATCTTCTCTTGAAGGGAGTTTTTTTATGTGTAAATTAATTAATCCAACTAAAGAAGATTACGAAAAGGTTGGTATGAAAAAGATTTTTCCACTTGAACCAGGACATTTAGTTCCTGCATGGATGGATCCTGTATTTAAAAATATTGCGAATGATAAAATGACTAGGGATTATTTGGCTAAGTTTATAAGTTTTGTTATTGGAATTGATTTTGATTATATAAGT
>Ga0129307_1001225_pt1 | contig 29445 bp, 29 predicted proteins | sample P1105metagenome_FD_94437 | JGI IMG/M metagenome (GOLD analysis project Ga0129307, IMG submission 94437) | Capybara group fecal microbial communities from Wisconsin, USA - P1105 metagenome | ecosystem: Host-associated > Mammals > Digestive system > Large intestine > Fecal | place: USA: Wisconsin...
AACTACAAAAGCCATATGATAATACATATGGCTTAATTTCATATATTATACTGCTTTAATTAAACATGTATCAGTAGAATACGTGAGCTCCGATAACAATGCCGCTTTCACCCGAACCTGCTCTGTGGAAATTCTTTGCATCTCCTACAGTGGTTGCTCCTTCGAGTGCTTCCTTTGCAGCCTGCATGCATTCGTCATTAACACCGTTTGCAAGGATAACATCAAGCGTTCCGTTGCTTGCGGGTCCGAACTGTCCGGGTGCATAAATGACTTCTCTTATCGAGTTGGGATATCTGTCAGACTTAACTCTGTTAAGAACTACAGCACCAACCGCAAGTTTGCCGTCATAGCACTGGTTGCCTGCTTCGGCCTGAATAATGGCACCGAGAAGTGTCGTATCGTCTGCGTTTGCGGAATACGCACCCTGATTAGCGGTAAGCTTGGCCTTTTCCAATGCGGCAATAGCTTCTCTCGCTTTAATCTCTTCCATCGTTTCGCCGTCTTCAATGAAGAATTCTACATCCACATACTCGGCGGAAACGTATCTGACTGCGCCCTTATAATCTACTTTTACCCAATCCTCGAGTTCTTCAAGCACAGTCCATTCGGAATTGATTTCGAAAAGACCGTCTGTCTCTGCCTCGGTACTGGGTCCTTTTCTGATTCTGAGACATTCCACGTTAACGCGGGCAATCTTGTCGCAGACCTGTGTGGCATATTCTCTTGCATCTTCTCCGAAATAAAGGAAGTCATTTCTGACCCATCCGACAAGTTCGCCGGATTCGATCTTGGTCCATCCGTCTCCTTTTTCGAGGATGGTACCGCCGCATTTGTTATACAGCATACCTACCACTTCACAGTCAGTGTTTGCTTCGGCTCTGACGTTAACGGAATTCTGAACATTCGCCATGACGAAGTTCTCATCTTCCTCTTCTTCGGGAGTTTCGGTGACTTCGGTTTCCTTTTGTGCAGCCTTCTCGATAACCTCGACATAAATGTCTTTCTCAGTTACGCCGGCAGCACCGCCGTCAAGCGAAAACGAATCAAGTTCAACCTCGGGTACGTTTAAGCTTGCGCCTCCGTCGGGGGTGTCACTTATTTTAAAAGGTGACGCTCCGATGCTCAATATTGATAATAATGATGCGCATGTTAAAGCAGTTATGCGCACTTTAAATTTTCCTAACATAAAATAACCAATTTTGTAATCTGTATCTCTCGACTTAAGTTACAACTACACTCTTAAAATCTTAAAACCAAGGATGTCCAAAAATGTTGCTTAGGTGAAATCTTATCAAAAAATTTTGATTATGTCAAATTCAGGGACTTTTCAGACCGTTTTTTGAAGGTTTTATCTTATCTCCAAACCCGCTAAAATCTGCCCTTTTTTATCTCTCCAGTACTGTCCGTCCGAGACGATGTAATCCTCGTTGTTAAGCACTGCGTCGCAAAAATCCTTTGAATCGCGAAGGCGTCTTTTGAATGCCATTCCTCCGCCGAAAAGATTGGTTGAATGGGTATCCGATCCCGCCGTTATGGGCTTGTTGTGAAGAATCGCAAGCTTCATGGCTTCATCGTTCCACTCCGCCACATTGTGACTTACACTTAACGGACTCGAATGTGTTGCGTTGTACGCTTCGAATGCATCCACATATTCGGGGAAGTTTCTGACCTCGGGAATGTATGGTTCAACCCTGTAAGGATGTGCCTGTGACACCATCCCGCCGGCCTTTTTGACCAATTCATACTGTTCTTCTATACTGCAGACTCTTAACTTCGGTATCGCAATAAAATCTTCGGGAGAAAGACCGTAGATTAAAAACTCCGTTCCGGTGAATCCGGTTTCCATTCCGAAGAACACATCAAGATCGTTGTCATCTCCGAATCTTTTGGCATCGCGATAACCTGTCGCATATTGCCTCATCCACTCTTCCCATGGAAGTTCTCTGCTTATACAGGTGTTTCCGCCCCAGTTGTGATCGGTAATAAAAACTCCCGTATAGCCAAGTTCTTTGCAGGCTTTTGCCATTTCGTATCCGGTATTCCTTCCGCATGCACTTCCCTGATTGGTGTGCATGTGCGTCTCGTAAAAGAAGGGATATCCTTCCTGTAAATTGATTTTCATTTTGCTTCCTTTATTATTGCTCTTGTATCTTGAAGTGACTCAGTTTAAAAGCCACGATAAATCCGATAATAACACAACCTGCAGATATCAAAACATCCGAGACCGAGTATTTCTCAAAAATGGGAAAAATCATAAGTGTGGACGAAACTACTATTCCGATTACCGCATGAAAAGCCTGCGAATAATGTTTTTTGAATATGTATTCCACGATTCTTGCAAGTGCCGCAGCGGTAAGAATCATCCCGATTACCCAGGGAATGACAACTTCAAGCTTAAATCCCGCAAGGCCTGCATTAAATGCCTCGTAGATACCAAGACTCATCATAATCGACGAACTTGTAAGTCCGGGAATGATAATGCTGAGTCCCCACATAAATCCCGAGAAAAGATACCACCATACATTCGGGGTTATGTTGGCTGACGGAAGCAGTGCCACTGTCAGAAGAATAGCAAACATTAAAATAAACGCAACAATCATCGAAACAAATGAACTTTTGTTTCTCCCTTTTTTGCCCGCTTCTTTGTACAACGAGGGTATATTTCCGAAAATCATGCCTATGAAAGTCCAGACCGTGAAGATTTCATATCTGGAAAACATGAATTTAATGAGATTGGATATTGCAAAAAATCCTATTGCCCATCCTATTCCTATAAAGATATATACTTTCCAGTGCTTTTTGATTGCCTGAATCGGATGCGAGAAAAGTTCCATGATAAGCGGGTACATTCCGAGTACCACGCATAAAACTCCGCCGCTGAAACCGGGCAGAATCGCTCCGGCTCCGACTGCGACTCCGGCTACCAGGTCAATAATGATTGATGCTGTTTTGTTGTGCTTTTTCGGTTCTTCTTTATCTCTTGTTTCTATATTTATATCTTTTTCTTCGCCGATATTCTCAGCTTTTGTTTCTTCTGTATTCATGATTCTGCGCCAAAATTACAGGCGCTCCTCTATTCCATACTTTTTACTATCTTAACTATTCGGCTCGTACCGAGTCTGTCGGCTCCAAGTTTTATAAAATCCTCGGCATCTTCTATGGAAGAAATTCCGCCTGCTGCCTTAATCTTAACAGGCGCTTTGATGTATTTTGCAAAGAGAGCCACATCTTCTTTGGTTGCGCCGCCCTTTGAAAATCCGGTTGAAGTCTTGATGAAATCTGCTCCGGATTCGTTGACGATTTCGCACATCTTAATCTTTTCTTCATCCGTCAAAAGACATGTCTCAATGATTACCTTCAAAACCTTGTCGCCGCATGCGGTTTTTACTGACTTGATATCTTTTAAAACATCATCGTATTTTTTATCTTTAAGTGCGCCGACATGAATTACCATATCGATTTCATCCGCGCCGTTGGCAATCGCTTCTTCAGCTTCCATGCATTTAACGGCCGTGGTGGAATAACCGTTCGGAAAACCGATTACGGTACACACTTTCACATAAGGAAGTTTCTGCTCGTTGGCTTCTTCCTTAATATACTCGCTTGCCTTTTTTACGTAAGCCGCGGGAATACATACCGACGCTGTCTGATATTTAACGGCATCATCGCAAATCGCTTTTATCTGATCCCAGGTTGCATCAACCGCAAGAAGCGTGTGGTCGACTTTTGAAAGGATGTCTTTTAATTCCATTTTATATACCTCTTTCCACCTCATCAGTCAGCTGCGCTGACAGTTTGTCTCGCCTCCCGGCTCGGTCGGTTCGCATACAGCGGTCCACCGGACCGCGCTCACCCTCGAGGGGAAGCCGGTGTATTTATTCTGTAAAAAGTGAGAAAAGATCTTCGTATGTTTCTCTTCTTCTGATGAGCTTGTCTGTGCCTTCTTTTGTGATGAGTACTTCTGCAGCACGGGGACGTGTATTGTATGACGAACTCATGGAGTAACCGTATGCACCTGCATCGAGCACGCATACAAGATCGCCTGTTTCGATATGAGCCAGAGGTCTTTCCTTACAAAGCAAGTCTCCGGATTCACAGATGTTACCGGATACGCTTACTTCTTCAAGTGTATCTCTGCTTACTGCTTTGCCGTCATGAAGAACTTCGATTTCATGATATGAATCATAAAGTGTGGGACGTGCAAGAACATTCATTCCGATATCGGTTCCGGCATATTTCTTTCCGGCATTCTGTTTTGTCGCATGTACTCTGCCTAAAATCACGCCGCCTTCTGCCACGCAGTATCTTCCCGGTTCGCTCTTGAAAAGAGGAAGATTGTCTTTATGTTTTTGGGCATATGCATCAAGAAGGGCAGTAAATCTTTCCGTGAATGATACCATATCAAACTTTGCCTCATCATCAAGCTTATGATAAGGAATTCCGTATCCGCCGCCAAAGTCAATGTACTCGAGGCTGTCAAACTTCTCAGCGATTCTAAGGAAGTTCTCAACTGCCTGAAGGAAAGGTTCGGGATCAAGATACTGTGAACCAACATGCTGATTGATTTCAGCAATTGTAAGATTGTATTTCTTTGCTATTTCAAAAATCTTATCTACATCTTCTTCTGCAACACCGAATTTGGTCTTCTTGCCTGCTGTTACAACCTTCTCGTGATGTCCTGCACCTACACCGGGGTTGATTCTGACAGAACATTTTCCGCCGGGATTTAATGTCCCGAACAAATCAAGCTGATCAAGGCTGTCGAGGCTGACCATAATGTCGTGGTCGATGGCAAACTGTAATTCTGACTTGTCTACGTTGTTGGGTACAAAGAAAATTCTGTCTGAAGGGAAGCCTGCTTTGATAAGAAGTCTCATCTCGCCTTCCGACATGGCATCTGCGTTGAGTCCTTCTTCGAGAGCCATCTTAAGGATTGTCAAGTTGCTGTTTGCCTTCATCGAGTAATTGGCACGATAAGGATATTTTGTGATAACGTTTGCAACTGCTTTCATATGCTCTCTTATATTTTCTTCGTTATATACGTATACGGGTGTTCCGTATTTTTTAGCAATTTCTTCAGGATTGATACCTTTAAAAAAGTTGGTTTCTTCGATATAGGATCTCATTTTGATTCTCACTTTCATGTATATTCGGAATAATTCATTCCGTATTTGTACTTATTCTTTCTTTTGCAACAACATTTTATTATAACATATTTTTCAAGATATCGCGATTCACTTTATTCCCCGAAGTTCTCTTCTGACTCCTTATCCGGCATCAGAGTAAGTATCGCCAACGGAAAATTCATTATCACAATAACCTCCGGGGCAATATTTAATAAACTGAAAACCCAGTAAAAACCCTCATAGCAATTGACGTATTCTTTGATTACGACCTGAGTACCGGAAAGGTGTTGGAATACGATTAACAATATTGTGCTAAGATATATTAAGATTAGATTTATGACGGCAAATATCAACTTTTTCTTTTTTACCATCAGTTTTATTGCTGCGAAAACTACCGCTATAGCCGATATAATTCCCAGAATGATATAGGGAACGAGAAGATAAAAAGAAAAGCCTGCAATTATCGGAAGACCCAAACCAAAACCTAAACCTGCCGAAGCATTTTGTATTACCCAAATGACACACTCCAGAAGTATTCCTATTCCGGTCAGAATCAGAAGAAGGCTAAACAGCAGTTGTAATGCATTATTCAGATAAAACAGGAATTCCCGAGTCTTTTTCATAATATCCTTCCCCCCATTCATTTATTTTTCGATACCTGTAAAAAGTGCTTTCTTCCGATTAATCATTTCATCAATCTGCGAAAGATACAAATCAATGTCTTTAACATTGTCGCAGCGTTCTATCCTGCCGTCAGGATACACGCATTTTGATACGCTTCCCGCGCCGATTGCGACAATTGACTGGATTTCTTCCATGATAAGAATGTTGTAAAGTCCTTCTTTGCCGGGTACCGAATAACCGGTGTTTTCAAGGTTTCCGGCCATCTGCTTCTGGCGATAAAGGTAATAGGGATTCAGTCCGATTTTCTTTGCGCCCTCCGCACAGATTCTCATTGCCTCATCGTAATCCATCGTGATCTCGAGTTCATTTTCTTCCATCCATCTCTTAAGTCTCGATGCTCTCTTTATTGCGAGCGAATGAACAGTGAGCGAGTCCGGTGCGAGCTTAACAAGCTCATCCATTGTATGCTTTACGTCTTCGACAGTCTCACCCGGAAGGCCGATGATAATATCCGTATTAATATTCTCAAAGCCCATCTCTCTGGCCAGTTTAAAGGCTTCGACGAACTGCCCGACGCTGTGATTTCTTCCGATTAATTTAAGAGTCTTATCGCTCATGGTCTGGGGATTGACCGAAATTCGGTTAATGGGGTATTTCCTTATGACTTCGAGTTTCTCTTTGGTTATGCTGTCCGCTCTTCCTGCTTCTATGGTAAATTCCCTGACATGTTCGAAGGGTAAAATATCGGTAATATATTCAAGAAGTTCGTCCAGCTGTTCGGGACTTAAAGTGGTGGGTGTGCCGCCTCCTATATATATTGTATCAAGGTACCTGTCCGATAAATTGGACGCAGTCCATTCGAGTTCTTTCTTTAATGCTTTAAGATAATCACCTATTTTATCTTTGTATTTAAAAATGGGATTTGATGTAAACGAACAGTAAAGACATGTCGAAGGACAGAAAGGAATACCGACATATACGCTGTATCCATCTGTCTCGTGAAGTCTCGACATAATATCTATTTCGCGCTTTGCAATGTCAATTCCGAGTTCGAGTTTCTCTCCGCGAAGACGGCGTTCGGCATATGCGCGTTCTTTTATGTTTTCGGTGATGCAGTTCGAGCCCGATTCAATCTCCTCTTCAAGCATTGTACGAATTAATTTTGTCGGACGAATGCCTGTCAGGTTACCCCAAGGAAGTTCTTTTCCTGTGCATTCCGATAGGAAATCATATAAAGCGAGTCCGAATTCTTTTTTTGCCGCATCTTTTTCTGCAGACTTTATTTCAAAGTCTTTTGATTTTTTAATATCTTCAAAGCAAAGAGAAATCTTTACATTCGAGCCGTCTTCTTTTATTTCGAACAGACCTTCAAATTCTCCTTCGGCGTCTGCTGCCGTAACAACTTCAACACCCGGGAAGAAAGATGTCAAAAGCGCATATACGTCATATTCTCTCTCGCCCTTATTAATCTGAACCTTAATTCTTTTCATTGTGTTTCTCTTTTCATTTTATGGCATCGATAACCCAGTCGGCATCTTCCATTTTATATGCATTGCCGCATGCCGGACAGTTTTTATGTTTGTATGCGTTAAAGCTTGCACCGCAGGTCGGACACATGAATTTGGAAATGGAGAATGAAATATCGGTTTTCTTCGAGAGATTTTTTCTCATGTTGATGCGGAATATTCTCTCGTTTTCTCTTGCTTTTCCGTTTTCTTCTCTCAAGACCTCGGTATATACATCCGCCGATACATAGGCAATATCATTTTTTACTTCAACCGATTTAAAGTCCATCGCACCCCTGAAAAATACATCAACGATATCCTTCATCTCCGGTGCTAAAGCAGGACCTTCATAGAAAGGAAGTTCTCTTGCATCTTCGCTGTAAATTGCCGACTTCATCTTGGCAACGGTCTGACTCATGAAATATTCTTTCATATAATCATGGCCGTATTTTTGAAGTTCATCTTCAAATGTTTTATGCGATGCAAATGTGGCCAAAAGCGGAGCGGATTTAGCGGCACCTATTAAAAGTTTGCCAAAAAGAATCATTCCGCCGATGAATAGACTCATAAAAGGAGCTGTAAAAATTCCATATGCCACTGCCGATAACGGAAGCATAAGCATCTGCATAATCGCTTCGGGATCGCCTTTGAGCATCAACATTACAACGGCTCCCAAACCACCGAAAATCAGAGCCAAACCGGGCACAAGGACAAGCAAAACTCCAAATGTTATTGCGGAAACAATCAAATAGAATCTAAGCATTTCCTTTTTTTCTTTTGAATAATCCTCAACTATATTGTAAGAAGTTACTTTCGGATAAAGCTCATCCATCTTAAAAGAAGTACCGCAGAAAGGACAACCTTCCGTAAGTGCTTTGATTTTCTCGGGATTACCGCAGCTTGGACAGGTGTATATTTCATCTCCCATGTTCTGACCGTTCAGGTAGTTAATTACAACCGACCAGACATTTGCATTCATTTTCTTTTTGTTTATTCTTTTGCCGTTTTTTTGAAGAAGGCGTGTATACTTTGTAGTGCTGGTCCACATTTTCGCAATGTAACGCTCATCCTTTGCTTCGCGGCCCATTTCTCTGCCTTCGGGATTATGGCCTCTGGGAGTAAACTCATAATCAAGCAAAAGACCTTTCTTTTTAAGACGGTCCTTTTGAATATCGACATAATTTTGTACTTCCCTGTCACAGCAGGAAAGCTTTCTGTCCGTGCTCAAAGCATCCGAGAGTTCGGATAAAAATTGCTGTTGGATATTGGCCATGATATTCTCCCTTCTTTTACACAAGACAACGTTCCAATATTATATTGCCTGTATTAATTTGTCTTTTAATGTATGGCTTTTCTATGCTATAATGATTCGACAAATAAGGATTAACACGGGATATATAACAAAATGAATCACACTATTCTCATTATAGATGACGATGAAAACATAGGCAATATGCTTAATGAAGCTCTCGAAAAAGAGGGCTACGGCGTTCTTCGCGCCTATTCGGGCACTGAGGCGTTGATGGTGCTCGAGAAAAAACGTCCCGACCTTGTGCTTCTTGATTTGATGCTTCCCGGTCTCTCAGGAGAGGAAGTTCTTCCGAAATTGAAGGGAATCCCGGTCATAATCGTCAGCGCAAAAACCGATATCGATCATAAAGTCAAACTTCTTTACGAAGGCGCAAGCGACTATATCACCAAGCCCTTTGTCATATCGGAACTTATGGCTCGTATCGCAGCACTTATAAGATTATCATCAATTACAGGCAGTAATTCTTCGGAAATAAAAGATGACTGCATTAAAGCAGGAAACATCGTCCTTAACAACAGCCTTTACATCGTTACAATCGGCGAGACAGAAGTTTCTCTTACAAGAACAGAAGCTGCAATTCTGAATATCTTAATGCTTAATTCCGGCCGCCCCGTCGGAAGAAGCACTATCCTTGACAGAATTGCCGACAGCACTCCGGACTGCACGGAGAGGTCGTTAAAACAACATATAAGCAATATCCGTAAAAAACTCGAAGCCGTGGATGGTGTGGATCATATTGAAGCAGTCTACGGCATAGGATTTAAATTCTCATAAGGACGGAATCAAATCGGCGCAATCCCCTGCGTCATTAACCGCGAAAACAAAAGTCGGAAATCTTGACGATTTCTTGACTTTTTTTTGTTCGCTTTCTTGACTTCGATAAGATAATATTCTTTCAGCATAAAAAAGCAGAAAGGCGAAAAATAATGGAAACAGTTTTTAAAAGCGAGAATCTATGCAAGAAATACGGTAAATTCAGTGCCCTTGACAATCTGAATATTGAAATCCCAAAAGGTTCCATTTACGGATTTGTCGGAAAAAACGGAGCAGGCAAAACAACCTTAATCCGAATTCTTTGCGGCCTTCAGCAGCCCACTTCCGGCTCTTTCACACTTATGGGCAAATCCTTTAACGATAAAGAAATATACAAAGAAAGAAGAAGACTCGGTGCAGTTGTCGAAACTCCTGCAATCTATAAAGACATGTCCGCAAGGGACAATCTTATACAGCAATACCTCCTTCTCGGACTTCCCGATTTTAACGGAATAGAAGAACTCCTTAATCTCGTGGGTCTTTCAAATACCGGCAAAAAGAAAGCCCGTAATTTTTCACTCGGCATGAAGCAGCGTCTCGGCCTTGCAATGGCTCTTTGCGGCAATCCCGATTTCATCATCCTCGATGAACCGACAAACGGTCTCGATCCTCAGGGTATCATTGAAATCAGAGAATTAATCATAAGATTGAACCGCGAAAAAAATATTACATTCCTTATTTCGAGTCACATCCTCGATGAGCTTTCACGTATTGCAACACATTACGGATTCATCGATAAAGGCCACATCGTTCGCCAGATGAGCGCAGAAGAGCTTCACGCGGAATGCAGAAAATCCGTCAGAATAACGGTGGATGATACCAAAATACTTGCCAAAATCATGGAAGAAAGAAATATCGAGTACAAAATATTCGACGAGCACAACGCAGAAATATATGATGTTGAAATTCCTTTCTCCGACCTCGCAGAATCTTTCGCCGAAGAAAACAGCACCATTTACACAATGGGCGAACATGAGGAAAGTCTTGAAGCATATTACCTGTCTTTGTTAGGGGGGGAAAACAATGCTTAGAGTTCTTTATTCGGATTTGAGATTTCTTCTCAAACATATAAGTTTAAAAATATGCATCGGGGCTGCAATGGGTTACGCGCTTGCTTTTGTCGTTATCCTTAAAATCATTATGTCTTTAGTAACCGAAGGCAGTTTTTTATCCGGCGAAGACATATTAAGCGCTTACAACGATATAGCGATATTCTTTATTACCGCACTTGCCGTAATGCTCTTTACACCCGATTTTAACAACGGAACAATCCGTAACAAACTCGTAAGCGGTTTGAGGAAAAGCGAAATATTCTTATCCTCCGTATTTTCGGGAATGATTGCTTCAATAATCATGACCGTCATCGTAACACTTTTTGAAGCACTGCTTTCGATTATTTTTTCCGAAGGTTTTATGACTTTCAATCTTGCAGAATTATCCGACAATTTCTTAATGCTTATAGTCACCGCAGCAGCAGTCGGAGCTTTCGTGACAACGATTGTGCTTCTGTTTGGAGGAACAAAAATATCGTATTTTGCGGGATTTGTAGTTGCTTTCTTTTTAAATTTACTGGGTTCCGAAGTTGCTACCTCTCTGTATCCGCTTAACGGAAAATGCACACTGACCGGTGCCAAACTTATGTTATATACGGCTTATGACCGATTCATGCCTTTTATGCACTTTGAAGGATATCCCCGTTGGGATTTCTTAAGTTATCTGACAGGAAGTATTGCTCTTACGGCACTTTCAATCGGAATCGGTTTGATAATATTTCCCAAAAAAGAAATCAAATAAGGAGTAGCACATGTTTAACATATATAAAGGCAATTTGATAAGACTTGTCAAAAACTTCCTCTTTATCGGAGGTTGCATACTTGCATTTGCAATTACTTTCACAATCGCATCCGGAAGATTTCCGATAGATTTTTTACAAGCGGGTACGCCCGAAGACAGAACGTTCTTTGCATCCGCGGCAATGGTTCTTTATTTCAGTTTTTTTACAACAATTTTTGTTTCCGTCGAATACCAGGACGGGATAATAAGAAACCGTATCATCTCAGGCTTCTCACAAATTGAAATATATGTCGCATCTTTGTTTGCACAGTACAGTGCAGTAATAATAATGTATGCGGCTTACTTACTCGGAGGTGTTCTCGGCGGTGCAAGATTTAACTTACATTTTTTGAAACTTCTGGGAATATTCCTTTTATCGCTTCTGGCATATGTGACCGTGACCAATGCAATCGCTTTCAGAATAAAAAAGGTTGTTTTCTCCACAATACTTACAATGATGCTCTTTAATGCCTGCTTTAATATGGTCCTATTCGGAAATGCGATTTTGAATTTTATGGAAAATGAGACTGCATTGAAAATCGGCAAGATCATTTACAATATTCACTCTCTGGGACAGTGGTTCTCCATGACACCGTTTTCGTTTGATTTTACCAATCCCGGATACGGAGTAATGATTGTTTTATCCTGCCTGGTAATTATCCCTGCATTTTCATTACCCTTAATCGGGCTTAAAAAAAGAGAACTCAATTAATATTCGGAAGGACACAAAATGAGATCATTTCAAAGTAAAGTATTTATATTTACAGGAGTATTTGTTTCTCTTATCGCCGTTTTGCTTGTACTCAGAACAGGCATATTCAATACTCCCAAACGCATCGAAGGAATCGAGGAAATCGCTGTTTCGTTTGACGATTTAAAAATCCCCGAGGGTACCAAGGTTGTCGGAATCGGCGAAGCCACACACGGAAATGTCGAATTTCAGGAAATCAAATTGCAGATGCTTCAAAAACTTGTAAACGAAGGGACCGCTCATGCAATCGCATTCGAGATGTCACCCGCGGAAGCTGCTTTATACAACGTTGCCATTCACGAATGCGAAAGCGATTTGACGGAATTAATCGGCGGAACCGACTATCCTCTCTATGATACAAAGCAGATGGTTGATTTGCTCACATGGATGAGAGAATACAATTTGACTCATAACGAAAACGAATCCGTAATGATCTACGGTGTGGATATGCAGACAGGTATAAGAGCTGCGGAATATCTTTTGGATTTCGGAAAAAAACATGAGGGTCTTTATACCGACGAAGAAATGAACACATTATCCATTCTTGTTGCAGAGTTTGATTCGCCGCATCCGGAAGCAAGAGATTTCTTTTACAATCTCTCTGTAAAACTTGATTCGTATGACGATGTTAACTGTAAAAATGCAGCTGTAATCGCCAACTCGCTTGTACAGTTGATGGATGCTCCTTCATATGAAAAGAACCCCAACAATTACTCGGTTCACAGAGACACATGCATGGCCGAAAACCTGATGGCTTATTACAAAATTGAACAAAGCAGGGGTTATTCTCAGATAATCATCACGGCACATAACGGACACGTAATGAAATACAACACCGACAAAACAAAAGAAGTCAACATGGGTGTTAAGATAAACGAACTTTTCGAAGGAAGCTACTATTGTGTGGGTACGGAATTTTACAATACCTGTGTTAATGTTCATACCGCAAAGACTTATGATGAAGAATATGAAAGAGCAAATCATGATTATTGCTCGGATGATCTTCTGGCTTTCCAGGCGCAGTTTTTCGACGGGAAAGTGTATTGCCTCGACTTCGCTTCTGTGGACAAGACTAATAAAAAAGTATATAACATAATTCATAGACTTAACTGGACCGGAATGGCCGGCGAGGGATATTCTTCCGACTGGGAAGTATACAAAAGCTATCGTGCAAGAATGATAGTTACCGACCACTATGACGCCATGGTTTATTACTATGAGACCACTCCCATCGACCCGATACATTACTGATACGGGCGATGAGTTTAAATGAGGAATTTTAAATGAAATATGTGCTTATTGTCAGTATCATCGTTAATGTTTTGTTAATCGTCAAAATAATTGCCATGCGCTATTCCATGCGAACGCTTGCAACGGAATTTTCCGATCGAATCAACCTTGACAGCAATACTCTTTTAGGCACTGAAAGCAGGGATCGTCAGATACGAAATCTTGCATCTTCCATTAATAATACTCTGACCAAACTTCGTTCTTCATACCATACATACAGAATGGGCGATGCAGAATTAAAAACAGCGATAACAAATGTGGCCCATGATTTAAGAACTCCTTTAACAGCCATCTGCGGTTATGTCGAACTTGCATTGAATGAAAAGGATGTAAAAGAAAAAGACCGATACTTAAAAATTGTTTCCGAAAGATCGGAATATATGAAAAAACTCACGGAGGAACTCTTTGAGTATTCCGTAATAGCAAGCGGAGAAATAACCGAAGAAAAAGAAAAAGTTAATATCAACAAAATGCTTGAAGACAGCGTCATGAACCTCTATCCCGCTTTTGAAAGCAGGGGAATAACACCCGATATAAAAATCTGTGAGAGCATTGTTGAAAGAGAGCTTTACCCTTCGTATGTCGAAAGAATCTTTGCCAATCTTCTTTCGAATTCTTTAAAATACAGCGACGGCGATCTTGAAGTAACACTGTCTGAAAACGGAACGGTTCGAATCGCCAATTCGGCATCCGAATTATCTCCTGTCAGCGTGGAAAAACTCTTCGACAGATTCTTTACCGTTGAAACTGCAAGAAACGACGGCTCACACGGTCTCGGACTCTCGATAGTAAAAACATTCGCCGAGCGTATGAACTGCCCTCTTTTGGCCAAATACGAAGACGGAAAGCTTATCATTGAAATATGTTTTTAATTTGAATCATGAATTTAAAAAGTCGGATATTAAATATCCGACTTTTTTATTTCTTTTTGACAGGCTTTAAAATACTTACGGCCTGTTTTAAATTTTTGATTGTAATCTCGGTATGGCTTCCGCCGTTTTCTCCGTCCCTGGTCCAGGATACGGGTTCTTCGCTTGTAATGTTGAACTCGCTTGCTTTGAAATAATACATATATTCCGCATCGGGTTCACCGGCAATTATCGAAGCCAGCACGGCATTCAAATCGGTGGGGTCTTCGGGATATCTTACGAATATACCCTCGAACTTTCCGTCGTTAAGCTGCACGTCCTTAAACAAAGGACTCTTGAATCCTCCGACCGACGTGGTATTGATTACCATGCCGTAAATAAACGAGTCTTTGATGACTCTGTCTCCGACGGTTATGGTCATCTCAATCGGTTTGAAATTACCCATTCCGACGGATCTTATTCCCTCGAGAACATAAGCCATATGACCGAATACGTTTTTGTATTCCTGCTTGGTCTCATAGGAAACTTCTGTAAGGATTCCGAATGCTGCGATGTATACGAAATATGAATCGTTAAACTGTCCTACGTCACAGGGAAATTCCTCTCCGTATATGACTGTTTCCGCAGCTTTTGTCATATCCGAAGAAATACCGATACTTTTGGCAAAGTCGTTTGTGCTTCCGGCAGGAATATATCCCAGGGGAATATTCTTTTGAAGAGTAATCATTCCCTTTACCGCTTCATCTAGCGTACCGTCACCACCGGAAATAACTATGGTATCATAACGTTCCCCTTCGGTTATGATAGTATTGGTCGCATCATCCTTCGCCTGAGTGGGATGAACAGTGATTTCATAACCGGCTTTGGCAAAAATATCGATTATGCTTACAAGTTTGTTTTTTATTTTTTCTCTGCCTGAATGGGCATTGTACAAAAATAAAAGTTTTTTCATAGAACTGATTTTAATTATCGCCGCTTAAATACTTTTCAATATGATTGATGGCAGCTTCTTCATCGGAGCCGTCAGCTTCAACAACCACTTTCTCACCGGCATTAAGACCAAGGCTCATCATTCCCATGATGCTCTTTGCGTTAACTCTTTTATTTTCGCCTGTCTGAATATAAACGCTGCTTTCATACTGACTTGCAACCTGAACGAGCATTGCAACAGGTCTTGCTTCAAGGCCACCGGCTAATTTGATTTCGATTTCTTTCTCAACCATAAATTCCTCCTAAACTATGCATCTTTCTCGCGATGTTTCTGTGCCAGCTCGCTAATTTTTCGAAGTCTGTGATTGACTCCGGATTTACCGAGAGGCGGCTTCATTAACTCCCCAAGTTCTTTGAGCCCCACGTCGGGATTTTCAATTCTTGCCTTTGCCACACCCTGAAGCGTTTCGGGCAGATTTGAAAGTCCAATACATTCGTTTAAATAGTTGATATCTTCTATCTGTTTTAAAGCAGCATTGATTGTTTTCTGACTGTTTGCAACCTCACAGTTAACAGCCCTGTTCATATTGTTTGCAATCTCTCTGACAATCAGTTCGTTCTCGTAATGCATGGTAGCGACATTGGCTTCCACAATGCGAAGGAAATCCGTTATCTGCGCACCGTCCTTAAGGTATACCACATGGAATTTACCTTTTCGAACCATGTACTTTGCATTGATTTCAAAATACGAAAGTTCTCTGATTATCTGATTGGCATGTTCTTCGCTGTCGCACACGAATTCAAGATGCGCTCCTTTTTCCGGTGCGTTAATCGTTCCGAAGAATACAAACGCCGATTTTAAAAACTCTCTTTTACAGCATCCCGTCTTTAGAAGCACATCGGGAACAATCCCTTTATAGTAATTGGGATTACCCTTCGCATCGAGAATTTTTACGGCCTGTAAAATCTCGTAAACATCCTCTTTTTTCGCGACAGACACTCCAAAAAAGCCTTTTTCTTCAAAGGCGTCAGAATTTATATTAAATGTTTTCTTCAATAAAGTAAAGTATTTTTGCGTAATTCTTTCATTCTCGCTCTTTAATATAAGCGAATCGGACGTGATTTGTCCTGCCCCGGCTATCATTACGGCAATCTGCGCTATCGAACAGTGTCGTTGTCTGGGCATGCTTTTTATGAGTTCTTCCTTAACCTTTATTGAAAAAGAAGTTACGTTCGCGGGCATTTTATCTTCCTATATCCCTGTGATTAATGGTTACTCCGTATTCCTTGTCATCGTCCTTTAACGCTTTGTAAATCTCATTGGCAAGCGTTACGCTTCTGTGCTTTCCGCCTGTACAGCCGACTCCGACAACAAGCTGATTTTTGCCCTCTTTTATATAATTGGGAATGAGGAAATCCAGCAAATCCTTAATCTTCGCAAGGAATTCTTCCGCTTCCTTAAACTGCATTACGAAGTCATGCACTTCCGGATCGTTTCCGGTTTTATGCTTTAATTCATCCACATAATAGGGATTCGGTAAAAATCTTACGTCAAAAACAAGATCGGCATCCATTAAAATTCCGTGCTTGAAACCAAACGACGAAATATTTACCATTAATGATTTATAGTTTTCATCTTTTACGAATATTTTTTCGAGTTCTTCGCGAAGTTCTCTCGTTAAAAGATGTGATGTATCAATCACGTAATCCGCGCTGTTTTTGGTTTCTTCGAGAATTTTCCTCTCTCTGTCGATTCCTTCCTGAACGCGGCCGTTCATGGCAAGAGGATGATTTCTTCGGCTTTCCTTATATCTCTTTAAAAGTGTCTTATCGGAAGCGTCAAGGAAAAGCATTTCATATGCATATCCTTTTTCCTTCATCTCCTCGAGTGCCTGCATAATCTCATCGAAAGACTGATCTGCACGAACATCTATTCCGAGAACAACTTTATCTCTTTCCGAATCATAAAGGAGCTCTGCAAACTTGACAATCAGCTGTACGGGAAGATTATCCACACAATAATATCCCATGTCTTCCAACATCTTCTGCGCCGTAAGTTTGCCGGCACCGCTCATTCCGGTTACAACTACAAATCTCATTTTTCTTCCTTCATAAATTAAATTTTTCCGAGGAACAAAACTTCAGGTTCCAATGTAACACCTGACTGTTCCCTGACTGTCTTTGTAACATGTTCTATCAGATCGCGCACATCTTTTGCGCTCGCGTTTCCTTTGTTGATTACAAATCCTTTGTGTTTCTCGCTGACCTCGGCTCCGCCGATTCTGCATCCCCCGAGTCCCGCATCTTCTATAAGCTTTCCCGCAAAATATCCTTCAGGTCTTTTAAAAGTGGAACCTGCCGAAGGGTATTCAAGCGGCTGCTTTTCTTTTCTCTTTTTTGCAAGTTCAAGCATGGTGTCGCGAATTACGTTTGAATCCGACTCTTCTAGTTTAATAATACATGAAAGTGCGATATAACCCTTTTCCTTTAAGATGCTTCGTCTGTATCCGAATTCCATCTCTTCATTGGAAAGAACCTTTATGCTTTGGCTTTTTGGATCAAATACGGTAACTTTTCTTACCACCTGTTTCATCTCGCCGCCGTAAGCTCCAGCATTCATAAAAAGAGCGCCGCCGAGCGTCCCCGGAATTCCGGATGCAAATTCAAGTCCGGAAAGAGAAGCATTCATTGCGGCATTTGCAAGTTTAGTAAGAGTGACTCCCGCACCTGCGGTTATTGTATCTTTTTCGACAGATACTTTAAGAAAATCTCCGCCGAGTTTAATAATCACACCTCTGAATCCGTCGTCCGATGCAAGAACATTGCTTCCGTTTCCAAGCAAAAAGAAATCGTATTTTTCTTTTTTTACTGTCTCAAGAACCTTTCGCAATTCTTCCTCGTTTGAAACAAAAACCATAACATCCGCAGGACCGCCGATGTTAAATGATGTATGTTTCGAAAGCGGCTCGTCGTATTTTATTTTATCTTTGGATATCGTTTCTTCTAATTGAGTATACATCTTAATCCCAAATCAAATCCCGAAAAATTAATCGAGAAGCATTTTTGCCGCACCGTAAATACCGGCATCGTTTCCGAGAGTCGCAAGTTTAAAATCAGTCTCTTTGCAACCGCGGAATGTGGTCTCTTTAAAGTTGTCGATAATGTAATCGATAATGATGTTTCCTGCTTTGCTTACACCGCCGCCGATTACAAATGCTTCGGGATTAACCACACATGCGATGATACCGAGACCTCTTCCTAAGATCTTTCCGAATTCGTTTGCTATCTCAATTGCAACTTCATCGCCTTCCTTAACCGCATCCCATACCGCCTTGCAGTCAACACTTTTGCCGCGAAGAACGCTTGCTTTGTCATCCTTTGCAAGTCTTCTGTTTGCAAGTCTTACAACACCTGTTGCTGAGCCGTACTGCTCAAGGCAGCCCTTCTTTCCGCAACCGCATGTTTCGGTTTCATTTTCGTCCATAAAGATGTGGCCGATTTCTCCGCCTGCACCCTTTGCGCCGGCTACGATCTTGCCGTCGATTATAACACCGCCGCCGACACCCGTTCCGAGTGTAACCATAACGATGGACTTATAGCCTTTTCCGCCGCCCATCCACATCTCACCGAGAGCAGCAACATTTGCATCGTTACCTGTCTTAACCTTGTAACCTGTGAGTTTGGATAAAGTATCGCTTACATTGAATGTACCCCAGCCGAGATTGGGAGCTCCGTAAATATTTCCATCGGAATCAATGGGTCCGGGAGCACCGATACCGACACCGATAACATCTTCATTTGATAAATTCTTTTCAGCGGCTTTTGCTTTGATGCTCTCTGCGATATCAGGGAGAATCTTTGCACCGTTATCATCCTTAACGGTCTTTATTTCCCATTTTTCAAGCACTTCTCCGCTCTCGTTAAAAAGGCCCATTTTGACGGTTGTTCCGCCAAGATCGACTCCAAAAATATACTTCATGTTATTTCTCCTGTCTGGTGTATTTTAACCTAAAAGTTTTCTTCGTCATCCTCTTCTCTCTTCTTTGCGAGGTTGCTCTGTACTCTGTTGTAAAGTACAACTGCCGCATTGTATCCCATCTTCTTCTGACGGTGGTTAACTGCTGCCGTTTCGCAAATGATGGCAAGGTTACGGCCGGGACGGATGGGAATGTTGTGACATACGACTTTGTTTCCTAAGTATTCCGTATATTCTTCCTCAAGGCCGAGTCTGTCGTATTCCGTATCCTTGTTCCACTCTGCAAGCTTGATGACAAGGTCGATGCTCTGTGTCTCTTTTACACTCGATACACCGAAAAGTGTCTTAACGTCCACGATGCCGATACCGCGAAGTTCAATAAAATGCTTGGTGGTCTCAGGTGCCGTACCGATAAGAGTATCCTCACTGACTTTTCTGATCTCGACAACATCATCCGTTACAAGACGGTGTCCTCTCTTGATTAACTCAAGAGCAGCCTCGGATTTACCGATGCCGGACTCGCCGACTATCAATACACCTTCGCCGTAAACATCGACCAATACGCCGTGAACGGAGATACAGGGAGCAAGCTTGACATTAAGCCATCTGATAAGCTCTGCCATGAATGCGGATGTTGTTTTCTTTGTCATAAAAAGAGGAACATTGTTTTCTATGGCTTTTTTCATGAAAAGTTCATCGGGAACGAGATCACGACAGAAAACAATACAGGGAATCGGAAAGCTTAAGAGTTTGCTGTAAATCTCTTCCTTTCTCTCATCCGAAAGTTCCATCATATATTTGTATTCAACGAAACCGATAACCTGAAGTCTCGTTGCTTCGTAATGCTCGAAGAATCCTGCAAGCTGAAGTGCGGGACGGTTAATATCAGGTTGTTTGATCTTAATTCCGGTAATATCAATCTCAGGTGTTAAAGCCTCAAGTTTCATCTTTTCGATAATCTTTGTCAAACTTACACTTGCCATAATAACCCTCTTTTCTTTTATGATTTTAAAAGTGATGTGACTTAATAATTATATACTAAAACTGTATTTTATGCGACATTCTCTTTATGCAGCGAAAACTTTTGTTTCCCGTCTTATTTATCCTTCTTCGCGATGGAAGAAATTGTAGATATCCTGCGCCACATTTTGCGGAATCTCGTCTATTTCGGCTATCTTTTCAACATCTGCACTCTTTAGCTCTTCCATGGTCGGGAAATGTTTCATTATCGCTTTTCGCCTCTTCGGACCGATACCGGGAATATCATCAAGTATCGAATGAACCTGTGCCTTGGTACGAAGCGATCTGTGATATTCTATCGCAAAGCGGTGAACCTCATCCTGGACTCTCGTGACGAATTTAAAGCACTCCGAATGAATGTCCATCGGAATCTCTTTTTCTTTGAAAAGAAGCCCTCTGGTTCTGTGCCTGTCATCCTTTACCATGCCGCAGACCGGTATGTCGACATTAAGTTCTTCAAGTACCTTTTCCGCGATATGTATCTGTCCGAGACCGCCGTCCATAAGAATCAGATCCGGGAATATAGAAAAGCTCGTTTCGTTGTCTTCCGCCCTCTCCGTAATGCCGTGAGAAAATCTTCTGTATAAGACTTCATACATCGAAGCATAATCATCGGGGCCTTCCACCGTCTTTAATCTGAATTTCCTGTAATCGCTCTTCTTCGGCTTTCCGCCCTCGTAAACAACCATCGAGCCGACGCTGTTAAATCCCTGCGTGTTGGAAATATCATACGATTCGATTCTCTCTGCTTTTTCGATATTCAAAAGACGTGCGAGTTCTTCAATTGCGCCTCTTGTTCTTGCTTCCTCGTTTTTATGCTTCTCTTCGTCTCGCTTTATTAGCATGACCGCATTCTGGTGAGCAAGCTCGAGCATCTTTTCTTTTTGTCCTTTAACCGGTGCTTTGATAACGACCTTTCCGCCTCTTTTTTCACCGAGCCATTTTTCCAAAAGGTCGGTCTCCTCAAGCAAAACCGGAACATATATTTCTTTGGGTAAAAACGGAGTGCCCGCATAATAAAGCTTTATGAAACTCGAGATTGTTTCCTCATCCGTTTCTTCAAGCGCACCCTTCATGTAGAAATGCTCTCTTCCGATAAGCTTTCCTTCTCTTACAAAGAATACCTGTATAAGAACATCGCTCTCGCTTCTTGCGATTCCGATATAGTCCTTGTTCTCGCCGTCAAAATCGGTAATCTTCTGCTTTTGCGCTATGCTTACGGCGCTCTTTAAAAGCTCCCTGTATTTTGCCGCTTCCTCGAATTCGAGTTTCTCGGCATACTCATTCATCCTGGCTTCTATTTCTTTTAAAAGAGGATCGTAATTGCCGCCTAAAAACACCAGAGCTTTCTTGATATTTTCACTGTATTCTTCCGGCGAAATCTCACCCATGCATGGTCCGTCGCACTGCTTCATGTGGTAATTAAGGCACGGTCTTTCAACTGCTTTTTCTCCGTTAAGAGCTTTATTGCAGGTTCTGATATGATAAATCTTGCTTAAAAATTCTATCATGTCATTTACAGCACCCGCCGATGCGTAAGGCCCGAAATATCTCGACTTGTCTTTTTTCATGCTTCTTGAAAAAACAAGTCTCGGATACATGTCTCCCATTGTAACTTTGATATAGGGATATGTTTTATCATCTTTTAAAAGCGTGTTGTATTTGGGAGAATATTCCTTAATCAGATTGTTTTCGAGTACCAAAGCTTCAAGTTCGGTATCGGTTAAAATATAGTCGAAATGGTCTATGAGACTGACCATCTTTTGAATCTTTAGCGTCTTCTTTGTTGAAATGCGAAAATAAGACCGCACCCGATTTCTCAGGTTTACGGCCTTACCTACATATATTACTCCGCCTTTTGAGTCATGCATCAAATAGACGCCGGGACTCTTTGGGAGTTTATCAAGTTCCTGCTTGATCTGTTCGCTGTTCATTCAGACTCCCGAATTATTTTTCCTCGTCTTCGTCTTCAAATTTGAATGCTCTGTTTTTAATACGATTGAAGATTTCCTTGCTGATTTCTTCTTTGGCTTTTTCCATCTCTTCGATTTCAGCCTTTTCTTCTTCGCTTAATTCATCTTCAAATGCTTTTAAAGCTTCGTTTTTTTCATCCGATTCTTTTTCGGAAGATTCTTCGGATTTGGATGCAATCTCAGTGTTTTCCGATTCGGATTTTACTTCATCTTTTGCTTCATTTTCGGCATCGGAATTTGCTGTCTCGTTCAAGTCGTCATTAGCTTCTTTTGCGGAATCGGAATCCTTGTTCTCGTCGCTTGTCTTGGTTTCGTCATTCACCTTGACATCCACTTTGGATTTGTTGATGTAATTCTTGGGCTCGGGAACGGGAATGCCTTTTTCGGCGCAGTAAATTTCCATGAATTCTTTGCCTGTAATGGTCTCTTTCTCGATAAGATGAGCGGCAATTTTATCCATAATATCGCGGTTTTCCGAAAGAAGTTTCTTTGCTTCCTCGTAACATCCGGCAAGGATTGCAATAACCTCATTGTCTACTTCTGCAGCCGTCTTGTCAGCACAGTTCAATACTGTTCTTCCGTCAAGATATCTGCTCTCCACGGTTTCAAGTCCGACAAGGCCGAATTTCTCGCTCATACCGTACTGTGTAACCATGCTTCTTGCGATGCCTGTTGCTTTTTCGATATCGTTTGATGCACCTGTTGTTACGGAACCGAATACCAGTTCTTCCGCTGCACGTCCGCCGAGAAGTCCGACAATCATATCATGAAGTTCTTCTTTGGAATTAAGATACTTCTCTTCTTCGGGAACCTGCATTACATAGCCGAGAGCGCCCATTGTTCTGGGAACAATCGTAATCTTCTGAACGGGTTCGGAATTCTTTTGAAGCGCTGAAAGAAGTGCATGTCCGACCTCGTGATAGGACACGATTTTTCTTTCCTGTTCGCTCAATATTCTGTCTTTCTTTTCTTTGCCGACAAGTACCACTTCGACTGCATTGAAAAGATCTTTTTGCGATACGAATTCTCTCTTGTTCTTAACGGCGTTGATGGCAGCTTCGTTAATCATGTTGGCAAGATCCGAACCTACCGCACCGCTTGTTGCAAGGGCGATTTCATCAAAGTCTACGGATTCGTCAAGTTTAACATCCTTGGCATGAACCTTTAAAATCTCAACTCTTCCCTTTAAATCAGGCTTTTCAACAATAATTCTTCTGTCGAAACGACCGGGGCGAAGCAAAGCCTTGTCAAGTATTTCAGGTCTGTTGGTAGCGGCAAGGATGATAATTCCTTTCTTTCCGTCAAAACCGTCCATCTCGGAGAGAAGCTGATTGAGTGTCTGCTCTCTTTCTTCGTTGCCGCCGCCGTATTTTGAATCACGGCTTCGGCCGATTGCATCGATTTCATCTATGAAAATAATACAGGGAGCATTTTTCTCTGCTTCCTTGAACAAATCTCTTACTCTGGAAGCACCGACACCGACATAGAGTTCCACGAAATCAGAACCCGTAAGAGAGAAGAAAGGAACATGTGCTTCGCCTGCAACCGCTTTGGCTAGAAGCGTCTTACCTGTTCCGGGAGGGCCTACAAGAAGCGCACCCTTGGGAAGCTTTGCACCGATCTTTACGTATTTGTCGGGATTGTGAAGGAAATCAACCACTTCCTGAAGTGACTCGATAGCTTCATCTTCACCGGCTACATCCTTAAATGTTTTGCCTGTTTCTTTTTGAACATATACCTTGGCATTGGACTTTCCGACATTCATAACTCCGCCGATGCCATCCGACCCGCTGAATCTTCTGAAAATAAGAAATCCTATTCCAAGGAAAATAACAATCGGAAGAACGTATGAGAAAATGAAATACCACACCTGAAGAGAATTGTCGGGTATCTCGCCTTCAACCTCTATTCCTTTTTCCAAAAGTCTGTTTGTAAGCGTCTCATCCTCTTCGACTTTTCCGGTATAGAGCGAAGCTTTTGATGAACCGAAGAACAAATCGGTTATCTTCTTTTCATCGTTCACTTCCTGAATTTCGATTGTATCCGCATGAATAATGACTTTCTCTACCTTTTGTTCATCCACCATCTTGAGAAATTCATTATATGTAATCTCCGATGAAGAATCGTTTTTGAAAAATCTGACAATCCATATTGCTAAAAGAGTTATCAACATGAAGATTATCAAATATGTCAAAAAACCGCCGGATCTGCGGTTATTGTTTTTATTTGAATTGTTTTGATTGTTATCCATAAACACCTCTGTTTTTGACGTTATCTATACTATTATAAAATGTGGCCGTTACTAATTCAACCCCGCCAAAGTTTGTTAATTAATTAACATTTTACAATAGGAACTGTGAAATTTCGGTTAAAAATACGAGAAAAAACTATGTCTTATAAATCAATAACCACTATTTCCGGATGATTAAAGAATCTCGGCGCCTTGGTGCTTTCCCTTGCAAGTCCTCTGCTGACAATCAAAATGCTTCCGTTTTCCAGTGAATAGGTACCGCTTACATACTCTGCAAAGATTCCCTGATTGGGTGCAAAGAGGCCCTTTTTAATAAAAGGAATCATAATCTGACCTGCATGGGCATGCCCCGCGAGAATCAAATCAAAATCGTACATAGAATAAAGATCTGTCCTCTCGGGTCTGTGTGTCAGAAGAATCTTGTAATGACCGTCTGTGGTTTTTGAATATGCGTTATCTAGCTGCTCCTTAAATTCTCTTTCATAAAGTCTTGTCGGATCGTCCACACCGCATACGTCGATTGTTTTTCCCTTAACCGTGATGGTCTCACAGTCTCCTTCAAGCACGGTAATACCCATGTTACTCACTTTTTCTTTCATCTCATCGATACGTTCGCTCCAGTATTCATGATTGCCCGAAACATAGAAACATTTATATTTTTTCGAAAGATCTTCAAGAAGGATTTCCGCGTTTTCATCACCGATTTTATCATCAAAAATATCACCGCCGAGAAAAATAATATCGGGATTTTCTTTATCTATCCTCTTAATCAGATTTTTCTGATTCTTTCCGTAAAAACATGAATGAAGATCTGTAATCAAAATGCATCTTACACTCTCTGAATTATCGTCTTTTTTTAGATTGATTCTCTCGGTCACGGGCACAAAAAACCAGACTGTAAGAAGGGCCAAGAGCGTCAAAACAGAGTAAAAAATTATTCGAAATAATTTTGTTTTTTTCTTTTTATCTTTCATGTCCTTTTCCGATTTTCTCCCAAAAGATTATATCACAGAGCCGATATTTACTCAAAAAGGACCATCAAACGACAGTCCTTCTATCTTAACAAATTATAGGTTCAAGGCTTTTAATTTAATCCACAATTACAGGAAGATAAATCTCCATTATATATTTTCTTTCTTTTCCGCTTAACTTATTCTTATGGGTTTCATATTTTACCCGAACATATTGTCCGTCATGATTGATAACCCCGGTGCCGTTATCTAAAGGAGAATAATAATAGGGCCAGGGTTCGCCGGCATACACTGTAAAATGAGTCCCTCCTATATCAAATTCCTCATCATCCGAACCTAAATCTTCATCCTGTTTAATCTGAAAATTTCGAACATATCCTTCGACTTGTTTGTATTCGCCGTTTTTATATTTTTTATAAGTATCCTTATATGTACTGATATCATCGCTTATAAAATAAACCGCAAATAATGTTATTCCGACAAACATTACCGAGCAAAATACAATGCTGAATAGTTTTGTACCTTTTTCAGTTTTTGAGTCGTATCCGGATTTGGAAGCATTTCTGTATATTAAAAAGCCTGCAATCAAATTGCCCGCGTACATAAACAGAAGAATTATGTATATGAGTTGAATATAGTATTTTGCTTGATAAACTACCATTGGAAACTATTATTGTACGTTATCTGTGGATGTTTCGGTTACCGGAGTCTGGGCTGCAGGTGTTCCGGCTGCAGGAGCGTCATTAACTTCGGGCGCTTCGGGAATGATAACATTATAGTAATTTCCCGCACCGTATTCGGGTTCTTTTTCCCTTATTACAATAAGATACACAGCGTAAACGATGGGCACAAATACTCCGATTACAGAGAATGTCATTGCATCTTTTTCATCAACAAATGTGCAAAGATAATCGTACATCTTGCGCCAATTCATTGCGACAAGGAACAATGTCAATGCCAGGTCAAGTATCTGACCAAAAGCGGGAATTAAGTTTAAGCCTGCTATTACACTCGTTCCGAAAGTCGAAACAAGAATAACAATCAATGCTACCTTCTCTCTTTCATGTGTATCAATAAAAAGCGCTTTGAATCTTCGACGCGGAAGAACGTATTCAAGATACGTCTGCGCAAAAGGAATAAAAGCAAGCCAGGGCTTGTCATATCCTGCCGTTTTGGCATGACGGTAAAGCGCAAATGCAGGTAATAAAAAAGAAATCAACATGACAAGAATTAACGGAATAAAAATCATCCCGATTATAGCGATATTTGAAAATATCATTGCAAACATTGCAAGCAATCCGGCAAACATTCCAGCCATTTTTTCTACCTATCCTTTCATATAAAAACTACGTTCTCGATTATATCATCGTCATTGCTGTCTTAAAAGCATTAATTCTGCATTCCGGACAAAGTTTTTTTTGAATCATTTTTGTTTATAAATGAATATGCTATTTCCAAACCGATTCTTACAAATACGGGGATTAATGAAAAAATAATCACAAAAAATAAAATAAATCCGGCAATTCCCTCATCCATACCGGGAGCCAGCAATTTGCCTGCCGAACTGCCGAATGCCGCCAATGCCGCTATTGCATCAAAAAACAGAATCTGCACTGTAGCGATTCCGTCCAATACGGATAAAACAGCAGCAAGCGAAAACTTACGCGTAACATTGTATTCTTCTTTTTTGATACACTTTAATGCCTTTATACAGGTTACCGTGGAAATAATTCTGACTATAGGCAAAAGACATCCCGCAAGAATAACCGGCAGAAAAATGAACATCGGAACAAGCATAATTATTCCCATTTGTACTTTTGCAGCTACCAGATAAATCATATAACCCACGTAAGCTGCAGCAATTGCCAAATAAAAAGGCGATACAATAAGCGCAATAAGATTTATTACAGTCTGAATCCATACTTTTTGGGTGTTCATTCTACATACCCCATTTTCATCCCCTCCGTTTTACAGATTATAGCATACGACACATATATTAGCAAAAATGAGAAAAAAAGAATATAATTACGGTAAGGCAGGGGCTTACCATGGAAGAGAAAATCATAAGTGTCGAACAAATGCGAAAAAGTGATGCATATACAATCGAAAATTATGTTCCTTCAAAGGAACTTATGTTCCGTGCGGCAAAAGGTGTATATGATTCTTTTTCGAACTGGAATAATAAAAAAATCGCCATAATTGTCGGCGGCGGAAACAACGGCGGCGACGGTTATGCACTCGCTGGAATACTAAAGAATAACGGGATCGACTCCGTCATTTACAAAGTATCTGACAAAATGTCCGACGATGGAAAATACTATATGGAGATTGCCGAGAATCTAGGGGTATCCATAAAATCATTCGATGAAAATTCCGATTTTAAAGATTACGATGTTATCGTTGATTGCATTCTCGGTACCGGCTTTGTCGGAGAAGTTCGCGGAATGGCCAAAGATGCGATTGAAGCCATAAACAAAAGCAACGCTTATGTCATTAGCGTGGATATCAACAGCGGAATGAACGGTGATACCGGTGAAGCCGCACTCGCAGTCAAATCCGATCTTACGGTTTCAATAGGATATTACAAAAAAGGACTTTTTACCGAAGCTTCGAAAAAATATATCAAAGAAAAAACAAATGTAGATATCGGAATTGTACTGGTATAATTCCTTTTTTCATATTTTCCCCCTCAACCAATCAAAAGCGATGCCCACAAAGTAATCATGGCATCATATACACCGTGACATATAATCAAAGATAAAGTTGAACAATTCTTTATCTTTAATCTTAAAAAACAAAACAGAAGTCCGATAAGTGCAGTCATGAAAATCTGGAAAACATTTCCGCCAAACACATGGAACAATCCAAATAAAACGGAAGATACAATTATCGGAATTAATTCTTTTCCATTTGTAATCTTCTTTAACCTTGCATATATAAAACCACGAAATCCAAATTCCTCCGCTGCGGCGACTCCCAAAATACAATATGCAAACTCAAAAATAAACTGCCATACATATTTGTATCTGTGTCCGTTGTCAACAAAACCGGAGAATCCGAAAAGATGCGGAAGTAATGTCAATATCAAAGACATTCCGATTCCCAGTCCTGTTCCAATAAGAATCTGAACTAATATTTTTTCTTTAAAAAATCCGTAATCTTTAAGTTTGTCTTTATGTACAAAGAAAAGAATTAAAACTGCCAGTGCTGTCAGCCAGTAGGATACAATCATTGTAATCATTCTGGGTACTAAAGGAATCATCATTATTAAATACTGATTGATGAGTCTTAAAACAAAACACCCGGCCATTATACCTATAAATCCGATAATTAGTCCTATCCACTCTTTCTTTAATGACTGCGGCTTCATGCAAAACTTCTCCCTAACAAACTAAATATATTTTACATTATTGCATGTATCAAAACAACAAACAAAACAGCATAAAAAAACTCTCTGAATCTTCAGAGAGTTTAGAGGCGCGAACCGGATTTGAACCGGTGATCAGGGTGTTGCAGACCCACGCCTTACCGCTTGGCTATCGCGCCGCAACAAAGTTATTATATAAAAAAAAATTCCAAAAAGCAATATATATCTTTTTGATGACTCCGACGGGAATTAAGGCGCTTGCGCCGCTGCGAGCGAACACGAAGTGTTTGCGAGAGAACTCGTTCAATTCCCAACAATCAAGATATATTCCTTTCAATGACTCCGACGGGAATTGAACCCGTGTTACCGCCGTGAAAGGGCGATGTCTTAACCGCTTGACCACGGAGCCGTATGATTAAATTTACTCCGCGATTTCTCGCTTGTCATAGCCCACTCATAAGCCTTCGACTTATTTCGTGTCCTCTGACCAACCTGACTTCGTCAGCCTTCAAAGCAAATCATTCCCACGTCTTGCCATGCAAGCATGTCAGCCGCTTGACTGCTTTGCTTTGCACGCTCTTAATCGCTAATCCACTCCCCAAGTTGGACTCGAACCAACGACATCATGATTAACAGTCATGCGCTCTACCAACTGAGCTATTGAGGATTATTCTCAAACCTTCAAAACTAAATACAGAATTCTCTCTAGAGAAATGATAACTTAACCTCTGGATAAGCTTTCGACCTATTAGTGACCATCAGCTGAACACATTACTGTGCTTACACCTTGGACCTATCTACCTCGTCGTCTTCGAGGGGTCTTATATTGGGAGA
>Ga0129307_1001226_pt1 | contig 29440 bp, 25 predicted proteins | sample P1105metagenome_FD_94437 | JGI IMG/M metagenome (GOLD analysis project Ga0129307, IMG submission 94437) | Capybara group fecal microbial communities from Wisconsin, USA - P1105 metagenome | ecosystem: Host-associated > Mammals > Digestive system > Large intestine > Fecal | place: USA: Wisconsin...
CTGCTCATGTTCCATCACCTCCTTCACGAGATTCTCGTAGGCAGCGGCAACCTTGCCCCGCCCGTCGTGGGCGAAGATGCTCTTTCCCTCGATGCTGGTTTCAGCAGCGCGGACAGAGAAGGGGATCTCCGTGTCGAATACCCGGAGCATATCTCCCGTCTGGCGCAGCGAGGCAATGATGGATTTCGCGTTGTTGGTTCTGTTATCCACCATTGTGAGCAACACGCCGTCGATACGGAGACTGGGATTGATCTGCCGCTTGACCTTGGAGATGGAATCCATCAGCAGCGACAGGCCCTTGGTAGAAAGGTAGCTGGGCTGAGAAGGGATAATCACGCTGTCGGCGGCGGCCAGGGCGTTGATGGTCATCATGCCGAGCGAGGGCATACAGTCGATCAGAATGCGGTCATAGCGTTCTCTAAGCGGCTCCAGTGTCTCTCGTAACACGTACTCCCGGCTCATGACATTGGCAAGCCCAACCTCAAACGCAGAGAGCTCGATGTTGGCGGGCAACAGATCCACGCCCTCCTCGTGGTGAAGAATACCGTAGCCGTCAGGGGGCGGTCTCTCGTCAATTAGCCGCTGCATCACAGTGGCAATCGTCACATCCAGTTCATCCGGGCTTTTCACGCCGAGGCTTACCGTCAGACTGGCCTGCGGGTCAGCATCCACCAGAAGCACTTTTTCTCCGGCTCTGGCAAATCCGACGCCCAGACTAACAGACGAGACGGTCTTGCCGACGCCGCCCTTTTGATTGGCTATGGCAATCACCTTGCATTGGTCCATTCTGTTTCCTCCTTCCTCAGAAAATGAAAATAGCCCTTCCCGGAGCCTTTCAAGTGATGCTCTGAAAAGGGCTATGTATAGCCACCGAAAATGGCGGCTGTATTTGGCTGTTAAATCGAATAAGTCTCATGATAGCAACGAGGGCAGAGCTGCCCGGCTCCTTCGATATAATATAGCCTTGTCATAATAGGCTCATTGCGCTGGTAGCCGGTTTTGTTGCCACAAAGCACGCAATACTCTTCTTCGTTTGAACTTTCGCTCTTCATATTTTTGCGGATATGAACTCTGTACGTTCGATTCACATAGTTCCTCCTTTCGGGTGACTCTCATGTTTCAAATATGAGCTATGTAAATGCACACTATTTGTCCACGACATCCCGTGTGCTGGTGATTACTCACCGGGAGATCATCAGACGGCTATCTGCTATAGCCTCATAGGAGTTTCACCTCTGCCGGGTTCTCCGCCAGCCCCGTAGGGAAGTATCATTATCGTCAAACCTGTCTTCGCCAGGAGAGGCGCAACCTCTCCCTTGCGGCACTGGATTCTCGCAGCTCTTGAAAGAGCCTAGCGTACATGCCGTATGGCTCATCAGTCTGAGTAACGTACCTGATGATCTGTATATTCAATTTTCAAGGAGCACCGAAGCGGCACTCCTTGTCGGAGGAGAACCCCTTCATTATGTTTGGACAAAGGGGTGCCAAAAAAGAAGTACTTTTCAAAAATTTTTTCAAAAAATTTTTCGACGTAGCAAAAAAGAGCCAGCTTACCTTCATTACAAAGGAAGCTGACTCTTTCGTAAATGCTTCAAAACAGGCCTTTACCATAAAGCCACTCGGTACTATTTCATCTGTTGCAAAATGCTTTTTCAGGAAAACGTGTTGCAAAAGTGTTGCAAAAACGGATTTCCAAAAATGCCCAAAGCCGCAAACCGTTGATTTTACTGGGTTTTTCGGCACATCTCAGCCAAGGGGGTTCATTCCCACTCGATGGTGGCGCTGGGCTTGGGGGTGACGTCCCAGAGGACGCGGTTGACGCCGCGGACCTCGCTCGTGATGCGGCGGACGAGCTTCTGCACCAGCGCGAAGTCCAGCTCCGCGACCTCGGCGGTCACGGCGTCCACCGTGTTCACCGCGCGGATGACCACCGGCCAGTCGTAGGTGCGCGCGCCGTCGGTGATGCCGGTGCTCTTGAAGTCGGGCACGACGGTGAAGTACTGCCACACCTTGCCCGCGAGACCGGCGGCGGCGAACTCCTCGCGCAGGATGGCGTCGCTCTCGCGCACGGCCTCCAGACGGTCGCGGGTGATCGCGCCGACGCAGCGCACGCCCAGCCCCGGGCCGGGGAACGGCTGGCGGTCGACCATGCTGTCGGGCAGGCCGAGCTGCCTGCCGACCACGCGCACCTCGTCCTTGTACAGGAACTTGAGCGGCTCGACCAGCTCGAAGTTCAGCTCCTCCGGCAGGCCGCCGACGTTGTGGTGGCTCTTGACGCCGTGAGACTCGAGGATGTCGGGATAGATCGTGCCCTGGCCGAGGAACTCGATGCCCTCGAGCTTCTTCGCCTCCTCGGCAAAGACGTCGATGAAGATCTTGCCGATGATCTTGCGCTTGCGCTCGGGATCGTCCACGCCGGCGAGCGCGTCGAGGAAGCGATCCACCGCGTCGACGTAGATCAGCTCCGCGCCCAGCTCGTCGCGAAAGACCTTGACGACCTGCTCGGGCTCGCCCTTGCGCAGCAGACCGTGGTTGACGTGCACGCAGACGAGCTGCCTGCCCACCGCCTTGATCAGCAGCGCCGCCACGACCGAGGAATCCACGCCGCCGGAGAGCGCCAGCAGCACGCGCTTGCCGCCGATCTGCGCGCGCAGCGCGGCGATCTGTTCGTTGATGAAGGCGTCCGCCAGCACGGGGGTGGTGATGCGCTCCATGGACGCGGGACGTACGTTATCCGCCATTCGAGATGTTCTCCTTTTCGTTATTTCATCAAAGCCTCGCGCAGCGCCCGTGCGCCAACGGCGCGCGGGAAGCGCGGCGAATCTTTTTTTGGAGTTTAGTCCTCCCGGAAGGTCAGCTCGGTGCCGTCCACCTTGTCGATGACGGCGAGCGCCTTGTAGGGCACGCCGAGCTGGCGGAAGCGGTCGCCGCCGCCCTGGAAGCCCTTCTCCACCGCGACGCCGATGCCCTCAAGCGTTGCGCCGGCGGCGTTCACCAGATCGACCAGACCCTGCATGGCGTTGCCCTTGGCCATGAAGTCGTCGATGATGAGGACGTGGTCGTCCGCGTGCAGCCACTCCTGGGAGATGATGTAGGTGACCTTCTTCTTGTAGGTGTAGGAGAAAACATCGCTCTGATAAAGGCCGCCCTCGATGTTGTCGCTCTTCGCCTTCTTGGCGAACAGCAGGGGCACGCCGTACCGCTGGGCGCAGATCGTCGCCAGCGCGATGCCGCTCGCCTCTGCGGTCAGAACCATGGTGATCCGGTCAGTGGGGAAATATTTGGCGAACTCGTCGGCGATCGCGCCGAGCAGCTTGGTGTCCACGCGGTGGTTCAGAAAACCGTCCACCTTGATGATATCGCCGGGAAGGACCTTGCCCTCCTTGCGGATGCGGTCAATGAGCAGCTGCATGGGAATACCTCCGTTCAGATGATGTTAAACATTATGATGGCTTTCGCCAAAAAAGGCAAGAGGGCGATTCCGACAAAAAAGAGGACGCGTGTGCGTCCTCTTTTGCGTGTTTTCGCGTGTTTTCAGCCCTCTGTCTCGACCAGCTCGAAGTCGGAGGCGTTCACGTCCTCGCCGAAGAGCCACTTGGCGCGCCCGGCGTAGTCCAGCGCCGCGCCGACGGTCGTGAGCAGCTCGTCCTGCTCGCCGGCGTCGCACGCCGCCTGAAGGCGCGCGTAGTAGTCGGCGGCGGGCTCGTCCACGCCGAAGGAGACCGGGAAGACGAGCTGGGTGTCGGTGAAGCTGTACGCGCTGTAGACGTAGCGCACGCGCTCGACGCACCAGATCCCGCCCTCGCCCTGCTTCACGGGCTGGGAGAGCGACAGCACGATCAGGTCCATCGGCTGCCCGGGCACGCGGTAGCCCAGATCGACGTGCTCGCCGGGGTAGGTGTAGTCGGCGGCGAAAAGCTCGCTCGCGTCGTAGGCGGCGAGGCCGTTGCGCTCGATGATCGTGCGCGGCAGGGTCGCCGCCCAGTCGTTCAGCTCGGTCCACGCGTCGTCCGGCTCGTACACGGGCACGTCCGTCGGGCGGGAGAGCAGGTAGAAGCGGTCGGCGTCGTCGCGGGCGAAGAGCGTCGTGCCGCTGCGCTCGCCGGAGAGCCAGTCCTCGAAGCCGACGCGGTCGAGCCGCATGACCGTGGCGATCCAGCCGACGCCCTCCTCGGCGTCGTCCCCGGCGGCGGGGTTGTCGTGGCGGTACGCCTCAAGCGAGGCGCGGTGGGTGAAGGAGATCAGCGGCGTCCAGTGCTCGTTCCACGCCTCCGGCTCGGACTCGATGAACAGCAGCGGCGCGTACGCCGCCGGCACGGGGATCTCCAGCGCGTCGAAGGTGAACACGTCGTCGGCCGCGGCGGGCTCCTCCGGCGCGGCGGCGGGCGCGGGAGCGGGCGCGGCGGGTTCGCCCGCGCTCTCGGCGGCGGGGGCGGCGGGCGCGCTCGCGGGGCTCTCGTCTTTCTCGCCGCAGGCGGCAAGCGAGAGCAGGCACAGCGCCGCAAGGATCAGGAGAAATCGTTTCATGGGGGTCAACCTCCTGTATGTTCTGCCTGTCATTGTACCAAGCGCCGCGCGCGAGGGCAAGCAACATTTGGTTACAAATTGTCGCGCGCGGCGGAACGCATGGTTCCGCCGCGTCGATGGAAAGTTAAGATTTCATAAAAAAACAGAATTTGACTTGCGGGGCTTCTCTGTTATCCTGTAATCAGATGGAGAGTAACAAACCGCTCCCCAACCGTAAAATTGACCAAGGAGGCGGCACACAATGGCGCTTACGACCGATCCGAGGCTGCAAAACCAGCTTATCTACTCCGTCTACGTCCGCGCGCACACGAACGAGGGCACGTTCAACGCCGTTGCCGCCGACCTTTCGCGCATCCGCGCGCTGGGCGCGGACTACATCTGGTTCATGCCCATCCACCCCATCGGGGAGAAGGGCAAGAAGGGCAGCCTCGGCTGTCCCTACGCCAACCGCGACTACCGCAGCGTCAACCCCGCCTACGGCACGCTGGCGGACTTCAAGCACCTGTGCGACGCCATCCACGCGCAGGGCATGAAGGTCATGATCGACGTGGTGTACAACCACACCTCGCCGGACTCCGTGCTCTGGGAGACGCATCCGGAGTTCTTCTACAAGCGCCCGGACGGCACGCCCGGCAACCACGTCGGCGACTGGACGGACGTGATCGACCTCGACTACGGCGCGGCGGCGCTCTGGGACTACCAGATCGAGACGCTGTGCCAGTGGGCGGCGCTGGTGGACGGCTTCCGCTGCGACGTGGCGTCCTTCGTGCCGGCGGCGTTCTGGAAGCGCGCGCGCGAGGCGGTGGAGCGGGTGCATCCGGGCTTCGTCTGGCTGGCCGAGACCGTCCACCGCGAGTTCGGCGCGCACTGCCGCAGCATCGGGATGTACTCCGCGCGCGACGCCGAGCTGTACGACGCCTTCGACATCGAGTACGAGTACGACGTGCGCACCGCGTTCGAGCGCGCCGTGCGCGGCGAGGCGCCGCTGTCGCACTGGACCGACCTGCTGGAGTTCCAGGAGGCGGCGTACCCCGCGAATTACAACAAGCTCCGCTTCCTCGAGAACCACGACGTGCCGCGCATCGCCTCGCTCGTGCCGCGGGAGAGCGACCTTGTGAACTACACCGCGATGCTCTACTTCCTCAAGGGCACGACGCTGCTCTACGCGGGGCAGGAGTGGGCGAACGAGCATTTGCCCAGCCTCTTCGAGCGCGAGCCGATCGACCGCGCCACGGGCCGCGACCTGACGCCGCTGCTGTGCGCCCTGCGCGCGATCAAGCGCGACGTCCTCGGCGCGGACGACGCGTTCTTCGCCCGCGCGATGGACGAGAGCCGCGTGGTCGTCATGCGCCGCACGAACGCCGCCGCGGACAAGTACGGCGTGTTCAGCCTCGCGTCGCGGAGCGCGTCCGTCGAGCTGGACGTGCCGGACGGCAGCTACGTCAATCTGATCGACGGCGGCAGCGTCGCCGTGCGCGGCGGCGCGCTCCTCTGCGAGGGGAAGCCCGTTATCTTCTCGGTGGAAAAGTGATGATATCCCCCCCTGCCCCACGGCGGGGGGGGGGATTTTTTTGCGCCTGTCCCCCGGCGCGGGGGGATTCTATCTTTCCCTGCGGGGGGAAGGGGAACGTGATGCGACCCCATTTCTTCTTTCCTCTTGCGGAAAGAAGAAACGGTGTCGCCCGCCAAAGAAGAAAGGACGCTTTGTGGCGCGGTTGCCGTGGTAACCCTCGGCGGTTCTGCACGGCAGCGACGCTGTTTCTCCATCGTCGATTTGACTCTGCCGCCCACGGCCGCTGCCGCTCTTTGGGATGCTTTCGCAGCGTTGCGTGTCTAAACTGTTCAACCTTGCATTTTAACTCCTCATCGAACGGCAAATCTTTTCGATTTAAAATCCACCGAGCGACGTACAAGCCAACTGCAAGATAAAAGGCGGGGGTCGCGAAGCGACCGGTCGTGGGACGTCAATACGACATAGAAAACAGCGTAAATAAATTTCAAAAACCCGCCAAATCACCAAAAACGTCGGTCGCATCCCCAAAGGATTCCAAAACCATTTGTTTTGGCGGCTTTTTGGTGACTTTTTCGGCGGCGAAAAAGTCACCCGCGCCCGAGGGCGCGGAACTCTCCCCAGCGCGCCCGGTAGGCGCAGAAAACCTCTCCGTCAAACGCCTTGCGGGGGACGGCGTTTGCCACCTCCCCTTTCAGGGGAGGCAAGGGGGGGCGCCCGGGTGGGCGCGAAAAAAACTCTCCGTCAAACGCCTTGCGGTGGAACGGCGTTTGCCACCTCCCCTTTCATGGGAGGCAAGGGGCGCGCCCGGGCAGGGCGAAAAAAGACGCCTCCCCAAACCGAGGAGGCGTCTTCTCACGCCAGCAAATCATAGAGCATCTTAACAAACAGCAGCCCCAGCACAACAAACATCATGCCGCGGATCTTTCCGCTGCCGCCGCGCAGCGCATACCGCGACCCAAGCTGCGCGCCGAGGATATTGCAAACGATAGCGGGCGCAGCCAGCTTCCAGAACACGCTGCCGTGTGCGATCCACACCACCGCGCTGCTGATGTTCGAGGCGAGGTTCGCCGCCTTCGAGCAGCCCGACGCGGTGAGCAGGTCCATCGACAGGAACGCCGTGAAGCACAGGATCATGAACGTCCCCGTGCCGGGGCCGACCAGCCCGTCGTAACAGCCGATGAACAGCCCGATCAGCGCGGACACGGCGATCTCACGCCGCGGCGCGATCTCGACCGCCGCGCCGTCGCGCCCGAAGTCGCGCTTGACCACGAGGAACACCGCCACGCAGGGCAGCGCGACGAGCATAATGGTCTTGAGCGCCGCCTCCGGGATCATCGAGGCGAGCTGCGCGCCCGCCGCCGCGCCCGCCAGCGCGCCCGCGGCGGCGGCGACGGCGGCGCGCACGCGCACCTTCCCGCCGCGGAAGTACCGCGCGGTCGCCGTCAGCGTGCCGCAGCCGTTGACGACCTTGTTCGTGCCGGCGGCGAGGTGGGCGGGCAGGCCCGCCATCAGGTACGCGGGCAGGGAGATGATCCCGCCGCCGCCCGCGACGGAGTCGACAAAGCCCGCGAGGAACACCAGCGGGCAGACAATGAGACAGGTTCTGACAAACGCGTCCATAAAACCGCTCCTTCCGTTATCAGCCGCGCCATTCTACCACCGCGCGCAAAAAAATGCTACTGTTTTCGGAGGGGATGTGGTAAAATTTTGGCAAAGGATGTGATAGCATGACGCGGATCGACAGGGACTATGTCGCCGCCGGCCTGCCCGCGCGGCGGGCGGACGGACACAAGGGCGACTTCGGCAAGCTGCTGATCGTGGGCGGCGCGGTGGGCTACACCGGCGCGCCCTATCTCGCGGCGAGCGCCGCCGTGCGCGGCGGCGCGGGGCTGGTGTACCTCGGCGTGCCGCGCTGCATCTGGGCGGTGGAGGCGGTGAAGTGCGCGTCCGCCATGCCCTTCCCCCTCGACGACGACGGCGAGCGCCTCTCCCCCGCCGCGCTCGGCGCGATCCGCGCGAAGCTGCGCGGGTGCGGCGTGCTGGCGCTCGGCCCGGGGCTCGGGCGGAGCGCGGGCGTGAGCGCCTTGGTCGGCGCGCTGCTGCGGGAGACGGAGCAGCCCGTCGTGCTCGACGCGGACGGGTTGAACGCGCTGTCCGAAGACATGGCGGCGCTCGACGCGCGGCGCGGCCGCGTGACCGTGCTCACCCCGCACGACGGCGAGCTGGCGCGCCTGCTGGGGATATCGCTCGACGAGCTGGCGCGCCGCGACCGCGCGGAGACGGCGCGGGAATTCGCCGTGCGCCACGGCTGCACGCTGGTGCGCAAGGGGCACCGCACGCTGGTCGCCGCGCCGGACGGCGCGGTGCTGGAGAACACCTGCGGCAGCAGCGCGCTGGCCAAGGGCGGCAGCGGCGATGTGCTGACCGGGCTGATCGCGGCGCTGCTCGCGCAGGGCGCGGACGCGCCGCGCGCCGCGGCGTGCGGCGTATGGCTGCACGCCCGCGCGGGCGAGCTGCTGGCGCAGCAGGCGACGGACTACGGCGTTTCGCCGGAGGATGTGGCGAGGTTCGGCGTTCCCGCCGCGCTGCGGGAGGTCGTGTAGAAGAAGCCGGCGGGATCACGCGGCAGCAGCAAAAAACGACAGGCAAACGCCTGTCGTTTTTTGCTGCGTATCAACCGCCGAGGTAGGCCTTGCGAACCTCGTCGGAGTGGATCAGCTCGTCGCCTGTGCCGGAGAGCGTGATCTTGCCGGTCTCGAGGACGTACGCGCGGTCGGCGACGGAGAGCGCCATCTGCGCGTTCTGCTCGACCAGCAGGATCGTCGTGCCCGCCTTGTGCAGGTCGCGGATGATCTGGAAGATCTGCTCGACGAGGATCGGCGCGAGACCCATGGACGGCTCGTCCATCATCAGCAGCTTGGGCTTGCTCATCAGCGCGCGGCCCATGGCGAGCATCTGCTGCTCGCCGCCGGAGAGCGTGCCGGCGATCTGGCGCTGGCGCTCCTTGAGGCGGGGGAACTGCTCGTACACGCGCTCGAGCGAGGCGGCGGTGTTGGCGTTCGGCTGGGTGTAGGCGCCCATCTCAAGGTTCTCCTCCACCGTCATCTGCAGGAAGACGCGGCGGCCCTCCGGCACCTGCGCCAGCCCGCGCTCGACCAGCTTGTGCGCGGGGACGTTGTCGATCGGCTGGCCCGCGAAGGTGATCGAGCCGGTCTTGCTGTGCAGCAGACCCGACACGGTCTTGAGCGTGGTGGACTTGCCCGCGCCGTTCGCGCCGATCAGCGTGACGATCTCGCCCTCGTCCACGTGGAAGGAGACGCCCTTGATGGCGTGGATCGCGCCGTAATAGACGTTGATGTCGTCGACCTTTAACAGTTCAGCCATCGGTTCAGACCTCCTTCTTTTTCTTCTTGTCCTTCTTGCCGAGGTACGCCTCGACGACGACGGGGTTGCTCTTGATCTCGTCCGGCGTGCCCTTGGCGATGACCTGGCCGAAGTTCAGCACGCAGATGCCCTCGCAGATGCCCATGACCAGGTTCATGTCGTGCTCGATCAGCATGACGGCGATCTGGAACAGGTCGCGGATGCGCACGATGTTGTCCATCAGCTCCGCGGTCTCGGAGGGGTTCATGCCCGCCGCCGGCTCGTCGAGCAGCAGCAGGCTCGGATTCGTCGCCAGCGCGCGCACGATCTCCAGACGGCGCTGCGCGCCGTAGGGCAGCGAGCCAGCCTTGGCGTTGGCGAGATCCTGCATCTCGAAGATCTTCAGCAGCTCCATGGCGCTCTCGTGGGCGTGCTTCTCTTCCTTCCAGTACTTCGGCAGGCGCAGCACGCCGCCCCACATACCGTACTCGATGTGGTTGTGCAGGCCCAGCTTGACGTTGTCCTCGACCGAGAGGTTGTTGAACAGGCGGATGTTCTGGAAGGTGCGCGCGATGCCCGCGCGGTTGATCTGCTCGGTGGTCATCTTGGAGGTGTCCTCGCCGTCGAGCAGGATGGTGCCGCGGGTGGGCTGGTAGACCTTGGTCAGCAGGTTGAACACCGTGGTCTTGCCGGCGCCGTTCGGGCCGATCAGACCGGCGATCTCGGTGCGGCCGATCATCAGGTTGAAGTCGTTCACGGCGGTCAGGCCGCCGAAGTCGATGCCGAGGTGGTGGCACTCGAGGATGGGGCTCTTGTCCGCGTCGCGGTCGGGCACGATGGCGCGGGTCTGCACCGGCACCATCTTGGTGGCGGGGCGTTTTCTCTTCTGCTCGCTCATTCCTTGGCGCCTCCCTTCTTGCCCGGACGCAGACGTCCGGTGAACGCGCGGATGGTCGGGTTGTTGCGGATCAGCATCACCGCGATCAGCACGATGGCGTACACCAGCATACGGTAGTCGGCGAACTGGCGCAGCGCCTCCGGCAGCACGGTCAGCGCCGCGGCGGCGACGATGCTGCCCATCATGTTGCCCAGACCGCCCAGCACCACGAACACCAGCACGAGGATCGAGGTGTTGAAGTCGAACTTGTTGGCGACGATGGTGGAGAAGTTCAGCGCGAACAGCGCGCCCGCCGCGCCCGCCATCGCGGCGGAGGTGACGAACGCCATCATCTTGTACTTGGTGATGGGGATGCCGACGCTCTCGGCGGCGATGCGGTTGTCGCGGATGGCCATGATCGCGCGGCCCGCGCGGCTGTTGACGAGGTTGAAGATCACGATCAGGCAGATCATGATCAGCACGAAGCCCGTGGCGAAGTTGGCGATCTTCTGGATGCCGCCGATGCCCATCGGGCCGCCGATGATCGGCTTGACGCCCTCGTCCATGCGCAGCTTGTTGTCCAGCAGGCTGATGTGCAGGCCGTGGGAGTCGATGCCGAGGTAGAGGTTGTTGAAGATGGACTTGATGATCTCGCCGAACGCCAGCGTGACGATGGCGAGGTAGTCGCCGTTGAGGCGGAGCACCGGGATGCCGACGAGGAAGCCGACGATGCCGGCGAAGATCGCGCCGACGATCAGCGCGCAGACGAGGCGCAGCTCCTTGGACGCGACGGCGTTCTGCAGCGCGACCGCCGTGGTCACGCCCATGAACGCGCCGACGCTCATGAAGCCCGCGTGGCCCAGCGACAGCTCGCCGAGCACGCCGACGGTCAGGTTCAGCGACACCGCCATCACGACGTAGGCGCAGATGGGCACGAGCAGGCCCTTGAGCATCGAGGACATCGCCCCCGCGGCGGCGAGGGACTGCAGGATGACGAACGCGGCGATGACGGCCGCGTAGGTCATGAAGGCGCGGCGGGACGCCTTGGACAGCTTGCGATTTTTCATGTCCGGCACCTCCTTACACCTTCTCGCGCACGACCTTGCCCAGAAGGCCGGTCGGCTTGACAAGCAGCACGATGATCAGCACGCCGAACACCACCGCGTCGGACAGCTGGGTCGAGATGTACGCCTTGGCGAGGATCTCGATCACGCCCAGCATCAGCCCGCCGAGCAGCGCGCCGGGGATGGAGCCGATGCCGCCGAACACCGCGGCGGTGAACGCCTTGATGCCGGGCATGGAGCCGGTCGTCGGCACGAGCGTCGGGTACGCCGAGCAGAGCAGCACGCCCGCGATGGCGGCGAGGCCCGAGCCGATGGCGAACGTGGCGGAGATCGTCGTGTTGACGTTGATGCCCATCAGGCGCGCCGCGTCCTTGTCCTCGGACACCGCGCGCATCGCCTTGCCGAGCTTGCTGTTGTTGATGAAGATGGTCAGCACCGCCATGATGGCGAGGCACACGCCGATCGTCACCAGCGTGACGTAGCTCACGCGCAGCGCGCCGTCAAAGAACGCCATGCCGGTCTGGTCGGCGACGGTGCCGTCGGCCGCGGCGACCTTGCGGGCGAAGAAGTTCGGGAAGACCTTGGGGTTCGGCGTCCACAGCAGCAGCGCCGCGTTCTGCAGGAAGTAACTCACGCCGATGGCGGTGATGAGCACCGCGAGGCTCGGCGCGGAGCGCAGCGGCGCGTACGCCAGCTTTTCGATGGTCATGCCGAGGCAGGTGCAAACCACCACGGCCAGCAGCACGCCGACGAGCGGCGGCAGCGAGAAGCGGCTCACGGCAAAGAAGCAGATGTACGCGCCGACCATGATGACGTCGCCGTGGGCGAAGTTGAGCATCTTGGCGATGCCGTAGACCATGGTGTAACCCAGCGCAATGATCGCGTAGATGCTGCCGAGGCTGATCCCGCTGATCAGGGAGTTGAGAAAGCTCATGTTTTCTTACCTCTTACACACAGGATGAAACAGTCGATGATACGGGCAAACGCGCATCGGAACAATGTCCGCAAAACGGACACTCCTCCGATACGCGCTTATCCCCAAACACCTCACGGGGCTTGCGCCCCGTGAGGTGAAGCGGAAGTTTTCGTTACGCCCCGCAGGGTTTCGCGCCCGCAGGCGCGAAATGAACCTGATCGTTTTTTCGACGGCATGTGCGTCGGAAAAAACTCTTTGCGCGGAGCGCCCGTGCGCCAACGGCGCGCGGGAAGCGCAGCGAAGCCTTCTCAAAAACGCGGCTTCGCCGCGTTTTTGAAGAGCTTAGTCGAGACCGACGTAGGCGCCGTTCTGGATGACCATGCCCTTCGGGCTCTTGGTCACCGCGCCGTCGGCGCCCCAGGTCATGCCCTCGCCGGTCAGGCCGTCGAAGGTCATGGAGGTGAACTGGGCGATCATGGCGTCGCAGATCTCGGCGGCGCTCATGTCGGCGGTGCAGCCGGCGGCCTCGAGAGCCTGCTTGTAAGCGAAGACGCAGTCATAAGCGTCGGCGGCGAACTGGTTGGGGATCTCGCCGTACTTCTCCTGGTAGGCCTTGACGAAAGCCTGGGTGTGAGCGTCGTCAGAGTCCGCGTTGAACGGGGTCAGGAGCATGACGCCCTCGGCCAGGGAGGTGTCGAAGCCCTCGAGGGTCAGGATGCCGTCCATGCCGTCCACGCCGAACCAGATGGGAGCGTAGTCGGCGGCCTTCGCCTGCGCGAAGATCAGGGAAGCGGGGGTGTAGTACATCGGCAGGAAGACCAGCTCGGCGCCCTTGCTCTGCGCGTCCGCGATCTGGACGGAGAAGTCGGTGTCGGAGCCGTCGGCGAAGGTGGTGTCGCTCACGACCTCAAGGCCGAGGCCGGGGGCAGCCGCCATAAAGGTGTCGTAGATGCCCTTGGAGTACACGTCGTCGTTCTTCCAGATGACGGCGACCTTGGTGGCCAGCGCCTTGTCATGGATGTACTGCGCGGAAGCGGAGCCCTGGTTGGGGTCGGTGAAGCACATCTGGAACTGGTTGTCCTTGCCCTCGATGACCGCGGTGGAGGAGCCGGACGGAGTGATGGCGAAGATGCGGTCGGCATAGGTCTCGGCGCTGGTCGCCACGCACGGCGTGGAGGTGACGGAGCCGAGGGACACCTGCATACCCCAGTCCTTCAGGGTGTTGTAGGCGTTGACGGCCTTCTCGGCGTCATGCGCGTCGTCCTGGAAGTTGAGCTCGAACTGGATGTTGCCGCCGAGCGCGTTGACTTCCGCGACAGCCAGCTCGGCCGCGTTCTTGACGGCCATGCCGTAGATGGCGGCGCCGCCGGTCAGCGGGCCGGTGCCGCCCAGCTTGAAGACCTGCGCGCCGGAGGCGGCGGGCTCGGCAGAAGCGGCGGGAGCGGTTTCGGTCGCGGCGGGCGCGGCCGGAGCGGGTTCACTGGTGGACTTGCTGCCGCAGGCGACAAGCGCGAACACCATGACCAGAGCGAGAATGAGAGACAATGCTTTCTTCATGGGTTTTCTCCTTACGGTTGTGAATTTATATTCAAACGCGACGAGCGTTCGGATATCGGATCAAAACGCGATTTACCCTATATTTATAAAAATCTCATGCTATTTTGACACAGCGGCGCGCCCCTGTCAACTGTTGAGCAAACCAATTGTTTTTATGCAATCCACGGGCGATTATAGTCAACTCGCACAAAATATTACTGTTCCATGAGAAAGTGTAATGTAAAATAACGGGGCTTCTCATGGAAAACGCCGAGATTACGGCTTGTTGCGCGGCGGGAGGCTGTGATATAATATCATTTACACTGTCGAAAGGAGGGCTTGCCATGCGCATCGGAAACGTGAAGATCGACTCGAAGCTGTACCTCGCGCCGATGGCGGGCGTGACCGACGCGGCGTTCCGCCAGATCTGCCGCGAGTACGGCGCGGGGCTCTCCTGCACCGAGCTGGTCAGCGCCAAGGCCCTGTGCTACGACGACGAGAAGAGCAAGAAGCTGCTCTTCCTCGCCCCGAACGAGACGCCGGGCGTCGTGCAGATCTTCGGCAACGTGCCGGAGGAGATGGCGCGCGCGGCGAAGGTCGCGGTGGAGGTCTCGGGCGCGGCGATCCTCGACATCAACATGGGCTGTCCCGTGCACAAGGTCGCCGCCCACGGCAGCGGCGCGGCGCTGATGCGCGACCCCGACAAGGCGGTCGCCATCGCGGCGGCGGTCGTGGAGGCGGTGGACGTGCCGGTGACGGTGAAGATGCGCCGCGGCTGGGACAAGGGCAGCATCAACGCCGTGGAGCTTGCGCGGCGGCTGGAGGCCGTCGGCGTGGCGGCAGTGGCGGTGCACGGCCGCACGCGCGCGCAGATGTACGGCGGCGCGGCGGACTGGACGACCATCCGTCAGGTCAGGGAGGCGGTGGGCATCCCCGTCATCGCCAACGGCGACGTGTTCTCGGCGGAGGACGCGGTGCGCATCCTGCGCTTCACGGGCGCGGACATGGCGATGATCGGGCGCGGCGCGTTCGGCAACCCGTTTCTGTTCGCGCAGGCAAAGGCGGCGCTGGAGGGCCGCGAGATCCCGCCGCTGCCGAGCGTGGCGGAGCGCTTCGCCGTCGCCGTGCGGCAGATCGAGCTGAGCGCGCAGTACCGCAACGAGCGCACGGCGGTGCTGGAGGCGCGCCGCCACTGCTGCTGGTACTTAAAGGGCGTGCCCTACGCCAATTATTATAAGGAACAGATCGTCAAAATGGAGACCCTGGACGACCTCCGCCGCGTCGCCGAGGGCGTGAAAAGGGACTTGAAATAGGATGGATATGGACGAAAGAGAATTGATCCTGCGATGTCAGCAGGGCGACGAGACGGCGTTCGAGACGCTCGTCCGTCAATACGAAAAAAAGGTCTGCGCCCTCTGCCGGCGGATGTGCCGAAGCGAGGACGACGCGCAGGAGGCGGCGCAGGACGCGTTCCTCGCCGTCTGGCGCGGGATCGGCAGCTATCGCGCGGACGCGGCGTTCTCGACGTGGCTCTACCGTCTGGCGACCAACGCCTGCCTCGACCTGCTGCGCCGCGAAAAGAAGCGCGGCGGCGACGTCTCGCTCGACGACGAGGAGAGCTTTCTCGACCCCGTCGACCCCGCGCCGCAGCCCGAGGAGCTGGCCGAGCGCGCCGAGACCCGCCGCGCCGTGCGCGAGGCGCTCGACGCCCTGCCCGACGACTACCGCGCCGTGCTGCTCCTGCGCGAGACCGAGCAGCTCTCCTACGCCGAGATCGCGGACGCGACGGGGCTGGAGCTGGGCACGGTCAAGTCGCGCATCAGCCGCGCGCGGCTGGCGCTGCGCAATTATCTTGCGGCGGACGGGAACTTTTTCGCGCGGCGCGCGTCAAAAGTAACAGAATGTAACCGAGAGGAGGCGGAGCAGCATGGATCACGCCCGCTATAAAGAACAGCTCTCCGCCCTGCTGGACGGCGAGCTGAACGACGCCGAGCGCGCCGAGGCGCTTGCGCATCTCGACGCGTGCGAGGAGTGTCAGGCGTATTTCGCCGAGCTGACCGCCCTGCATGACGCGCTGGGCGATATGGAGGAGATCGAAGCGCCCGCCGGCTTTGCCGAGGGCGTCATGGCGCGGCTGCACGATGAGAGATCGCGCGCAAAGGCGCGCCGCGCGTGGCGCGGCTGGGCAGGGCTTGCCGCCTGCGCGGCGGTGGTGCTGCTGGCGGTGAACGCGCTGCCGCGCGGCGGAAGCGGCGCGACGGAATCCGCGGCGTCCGTGGAGCCGCCGCGCATGGCGGCGCAGAGCGTGACCGCCGCCGCGGCGACCACGGGGACGACGGAGGAGTCGGCGGAGGCCGCGCCTGCGCCGGAGATGACGGAGGAGAGCTGGGCGGAGTCGAAGATGCTGTTCATGTCGGGCGGCGCCGCTGTGCCGGGCGCGGCGATGGAGACCCTCGTCAACGACATGGACGCCGCTTATGGCGGGCTTGCGGACGAGCTCTTCACGCTGACGGGCGCGGGGGCGCAGGCGTGGCTGGCGGAGCACGGCTGGCAGGGCGAGAGCGGCGACTGGTACGTCCCCGCCGCAGACCTGCGCGACCTGCCGGAGGAGCTGACGCTCATCGAGCCGCTGCCCGACGACTATGACGGCGCGGTGCGCGTCGAGGCGGCCGAGCCGCCGGAGGAAACGGAGGTGGCGCCGTGAACGGCGAGATCATCGGCGGCGCGGACGCGCCGACCGCCATCTATGTCGCGACCGCCCCCGGTCAGACGGCGCTGTGCCTGTTCGGGGCGCTGCTGCTGACGCTGGCGGCGCTCGTCCTGCTGGGCAGGCGGACGAAGAAGCACGCGCTCTTCGCCGCGGCGGAGGGCGTGCTCGCCGTGCTGGTCGACCAGTACGTCAAGCTGCTGACCGTCGCCTCGCTGGAGCTGGGCGGGAGCGCGCCGCTGCTGCCGGGGCTGTTCCGTCTGGAGCGCATCCACAACTACGGCGCGGCGTGGTCGAGCCTGTCGGGCGAACGGCTGCTGCTGATCGCCGTGACCGCCGTGGGCCTGTGCGTGCTGGCGTACCTCGTCGCGCGGATCGTCAGGCATCCGCTGGGCGTCTGGGCGCTGTGCATGGTCATCGCGGGCGGCGTCGGCAACCTGATCGACCGCGTGCGCCTCGGCTACGTCGTGGACATGATCGCGGCGGAGTTCATCCGCTTCCCCGTGTTCAACATCGCGGACATCTTCGTCACCTGCGGCACGGTCGCGGCGGCGGTGTACTACCTCAAATACTACGAGAAATACGACGCGAAAAACTGGGAGAAAGATAAGGATGGAGCCGATCCTTCTGACAACGGAGCAAAGTAAGGGACAACGCCTCGACGCCTTCCTCGCAGAGCGCGTCGAGGGCGTTTCGCGCGCGGCGGCGGCGAAGCTGATCGAGGGCGGGCACGTCCTCGTCGACGGCAGGGCGGCGGCGAAGAGCTGCAAGCTCTCCGGCACGGAGACCGTCGAGGTCGCGTTGCCGGAGCCGGAGCCGATCGACGCCGCGCCGCAGAACATCCCGCTCGACGTGGTGTACGAGGACGCGGACGTCATCGTGGTGAACAAGCCGTCGGGGCTGGTCGTCCACCCCGCGCCGGGGCATCCGGACGGCACGCTGGTCAACGCCCTGCTGTACCACTGCGGCGAGTCGCTCTCCGGCGTCGGCGGCGCGCTGCGCCCCGGCATCGTCCACCGCATCGACCGCGACACCAGCGGCCTCATCATCGCCGCGAAGAACGACGCCGCGCACCGCTGCCTCGCCGACCAGCTCAAGGACCACACGCTTGCGCGGACGTACGAGTGCATCGTCGTCGGCGGGATGCGCGAGGACGGCGGCACGGTGGACGCGCCCATCGCCCGCGATCCGCGCGACCGCAAGCGCATGGCGGTCGTCGCGCTCGGACGCGAGGCGGTGACGCACTGGGAGGTCGTGGCGCGCTATGCGGGGTACACGCACCTGCGCTGCCGCCTTGAGACCGGGCGCACGCACCAGATCCGCGTGCACATGGCGTACATCGGCCACCCCATCCTCGGCGACACGGTCTACGGCGCGAAAAAGAGCGTCCCCGGCCTGACGGGGCAATGCCTCCACGCGGTCGGACTGCGCTTTCTCCACCCCCGCACCGGCGAGCCGGTGGAGCTGAGCTGTCCCCTGCCCGACGAGTTCACGGCGATGCTGCAAAAGCTCAATCAATAAAAGGAAGCGCCCGCGGGCGCTTCCTTTTATGATTCAGTTTATTATTCAGTACAGCTTGTCCAGCGCCTCGATCACGTCGGCCACCGCGCCGTCGGCGCAGTGGGACACGACGCGCATCCCCGGCAGCGCCTTCATCTCGTCGATGGCGTTGGCGGGACAGAAGCGGATGGCGGAGACCTCCGCCATGGACACGTCGTTGCTGTGGTCGCCGATGCAGTAGACGTCGCCCGCCGCGATGCCGAGCAGCGCCGCCAGCCGCAGCACCATCTCGCCCTTCGTCGCCCCGCGCGCGGTCATCTCCAGCAGGTTGTCGCTCGAGAAGATCAGCTCGTACTGCGCCGCCCAGTCCTGCGCGCGCAGGAAGGCGAGCAGCGCGTCCAGCTTGTCGCGGTCGTCCTCGAAGAGGAGCTTCACCAGCGGGGTGTCCACCTCGTCGAAGGAGGCGACGGGCTCGGTCTTCGTGCGCGTCAGATGCTCGTGGTTGAGGATGTAGCGGTTGGGGTGCATGGCGTGGATGCGGCGGTCGGTGTGATAGATCTCGAACGGCAGCTCCGGGTCGTAGGCCAGCAGCGCGGCGACGTGCGCGCGCACGCTCTCGTCCATGAACGCGGTGACGAGATAGCGCTCGTCGCGGAAGTCGTACAGCCCCGCGCCGTTGGCGATGACGCAGGGCGCGTTGATCGGCAGGTCGGCGGCGTAGCGCGCGAACGCGGGCACCGCCCGCCCCGTGGACACGGAGAAGCGCCCGCCGTTTCGCGTGAAGTAGTCCAGCGCCTCGCGGTTGCGCGCGGGCATGGGCGGCAGCTCGGTCGAGCCTGCGTCCAGCGCGGCCTTGGTGTGGACGAGCGTGTTGTCAAAGTCGCTCGCCAGAAGCACGCGGTCGAACTTCCCCATGGCTCACGCCTCCGCCTTCGGCGCTCCGCCGCCCTTGCGGTGGCTGCGGCCGCCGCGGTGGTGGCGCCTGCGCGCCGCTCCGTCGGCGCCCTCCGGCTTCGCTTCGCCGCCCTCGGCCTTCGGCTGGGGCTGCTTGTCCTGCTGCTTGGGCTTGTCCTGCTTGGGCTTGTCCTGCCGGACGGGCTTGTCCTGCCGCGCCGCGGCCTCGGCCTCGGGCCTGTCGCCGCCCTTGCGGCGGTTGCGGCCGCCGCGGCGGCTGCGGCGCTTGCCGGCGGAGCCGCTCTCGTCGGAGAAGGACTCGTCCGCGTCGGGCGCGAACAGCGCGGCGGGCTCGTCGGGCTCCGTCTCCTCCGGGGCGCGGTAACGCGCGGGGCGCTCGCGCGGGATCTCGATGCCCTCGCGGCTGCCCTTGCCGTTGCGCAGGACGTTCAGCTCGCAGTTGCGGTAGCGCTTGGGCGCTTCGGGCATATCGTCCAGCCGGACGACCGCCTGCTCGCGCAGGATGTCGACGTTGGTGATGTTGCCCGGGCCGTCCGGCGTCATGACGAAGGAGTCCTGCTTCGGGCAGCGGCGCACCGCGTCCTCGTAGGCGTCCTGCTCGTACTTGAGGCAGCACATCAGCCGCCCGCAGGTGCCGCTGATCTTGGTGGGGTTGAGGCTGAGACTCTGGGTCTTCGCCATCTTGATCGACACGGGGATGAAATCGTCGAGGAACTCGGCGCAGCAGAAGGGTCTGCCGCAGATGCCGATGCCGCCGAGCAGCTTCGCCTCGTCGCGCACGCCGATCTGGCGCAGCTCGATGCGGGCGCGGAACTCGGAGGCGAGGTCGCGCACCAGCGCGCGGAAGTCCACGCGCCCGTCGCTCGTGAAGAAGAAGACGATCTTGCTGCCGTCGAAGTTGCTCTCGACCTTGACCAGCTTCATGTCGAGCTTGTGGTTGGCGATCTTCTTCTGGCAGACGCCGAACGCGTTCTTCTCGCGCACGCGGACAAGCTCCCACGTGCGCCTGTCGTTCTCGGTGGCGACGCGGATCAGGGGGCGCAGCGGCTGCACGACCTCCGCGTCCTCGACGGCGCGGTTGCCGGTGATGCAGCGGGCGTACTCCAGCCCGGACGCGGTCTCCACCACGACGTACTGACCCGGCTTGACGGCGATGCCGCGCGGGTCGAAATAGTATTCCTTTGGCCCGCCGCGAAAGCGGACGCCGATGATCTCCGTCATATGGTACCTCTGAATTCTTATCGCAGGACGTCCTCCAGCTCCGCGGCGAAGCCGCCGAGCGTGACGCCCGCGTTGACGTTATAGGTGCAGTGTTTGCGGTAATCGTCCAGCAGGGCGATCACGCGCATGAGCTTCGCGCGCCCCAGCGCGCCGAGCGCGGCGGGGTCGGGCCGCGGCGCGCCGTAGAGCGCCAGCAGCGCGTCCGCGCACAGAAGCCGCGCGCCCTCGAACAGCTCGCCCAGCGCGTCGCGCTTGACGCGCGCGGTCTCCAGCCTGACAAGGAACGCCGCGCGATCGGCGGCTCCGCCTCCCGCGATGAGGCGGCAGAGCGCCAGCGCGTCGCCGCGGTCGGCCTCGTCCGCCCCGGCGCTCGCGCCGAGCTTGACCTCGACGCAGCGGGAGCGGATGGTTTGCAGCAGCGAGGAGGCGTTCTCCGCGCAGAAGAGGAAGGCGCAGTAGGCGGGGCCCTCCTCGATGGTCTTGAGCAGGATGTTCTGCCCGCGCTCGTTCCAAAGCGAGCAGTCCTCGAAGATGTAGATCTTGCGCTCGCCCTCGTTGGGGCGGATGAAGGCGTCGCTGCGCATGGCGCGCACGACGTCGGCGGAAAGCTCCTTGTGGTCGCTGTCGCGCACGAAGATCACGTCGGGGTGGATGTCGGCCATGACCTTGCGGCAGTGCGCGCAGCGCAGGCAGGGGCGCTCGCCCTCCGCGACGCATTCGAGCGCGGCGGCGGCGTAGCGCGCGGCGGCGGCGCGGTCGCCCGCGCCGGAGAAGATCAGCGCGTGGGACAGCGCGCCGCGCTTCGCGGCGGCGCGGATGCGCGCCGCGGTATGCGATTGTGCGAAGACCGTCAGGTCGGACATGGCGGCGTCTCCTTATGCTTGGACGGATGAACTGTTCAGCCCCCGCTTTCGGGGTGTCCAGAGGGGCCGCAGCCCCTCTGGTTTCACGCCCGCAGGCGTGGAAGAAGACTGATCTGTTTTTTCTGACGACATGCGCGTCAGAAAAAACTCTCTGCGCGGAGCGTCCGTGCGCCCGTCAGGGTGTGCGGGAAGCGGAGCGAATCCTTCTAGCTGTTCAGAACCCGCAGGGTTCTGAACAGCTACGAAATCCCGCGGTTTTCCAGCACGGCGAGCAGCGGGAGGCCGAGGACGTAGCACACGGCCAGCTCGCCGAGGCCGACGGTCAGCGCGTTGTAGGCGAAGGCGGCGACGAAGCCGGGGCCGAAGCCCGCCTCGTACCACGCGATCATCGCGCCGACGAGTACGGCGTTGGCGATGACCGGCGGCATGGGCGCGAACCACCGTTTGCCGCAGCGGTTCGTCCACACGGCGGCGACGAGCGTCGCCAGCGAGCCGACCACGAGGTCGATCGCGCCGTAGGGGCTGATGAGGTTCGACACGATGCAGCCGACGAACAGCCCGGGGATCGCCTCCGGGAACAGGAACGGCAGCACGGTCAGCGCCTCGGAGAAGCGGAACTGCACGGGCCCGTAGGCGAGGTTCATCAGTCCCGCGAGGTAGGTGAGCACGACGTAGAGCGCAGCGATGACGCCCGCGCGGGCGAGGTATTTTGCATTGAATCTTTGCATGGTGAGAGTGTGTCCTTTCTGTTTTGATGACGGGGGTTGGCAGCTACCCCGGTCTTGCCAGACGGGCAGATCCGTGACGGACGGCTTTCTTCTTTGTCAGCCTTTTCGGCCCGATTCGGCAGGTTTCTTGGATTTTTGAATTGTTAAATGGGCGCGGGGATCACGCCAGCTCGGGCAGGTTTTTGACCACCTCGGCGCAGCGCGGGCAGAGGCCGTCCTCGCCGGCGCCGGCGGAGAACTTCCAGCAGCGCGGGCACTTCACGCCCTCGGCGGGCGCGACGGCGACGGCGGTCTCCGCGCCCTGCTTCAGTTCCACGGAGGAGACGATGAACAGGTCCGCGAGGTCGGCGTCGGGCAGGGGGTCGGCGCAGGTCAGCGTGACCGCCGCCTCGAGGCTCTTACCGATCTTCTTCTCGGCGCGGGCAAGCTCCAGCGCGGCGTTGACCTGGTCGCGCGCGGCGCGCAGGTTGTCCCAGCGGGAGAGGTCGCCGGCGAGGGCGCGGTCGGCAAAGGGCCTGTTCATGTCGTTGAACAGCACGTTGCGCTTGTCGTCGCCCGCCTTGTGCGGCATGGCGAGCCAGATCTCGTCGCAGGTGAAGGCGAGGATCGGCGCGAACAGCCTGGTCAGGGTGTCGAGCGTCAGATACAGCGCCGTCTGCGCGCTGCGGCGGGACGCGCTGTCCGCGCCGTCGCAGTAGAGGCGGTCCTTCACGATGTCGAGATAGAACGTGGAGAGCACGCCGACGCAGAAGTCGTTGACCGCGTGGGTGATGATGTGGAACTCGTAGTCGTTGTAGCTCTGCTCGACCTTCTCCATCAGCGCGTTGAGCCGGGAGATGAGCCAGCGGTCAAGCTCCGCCATGCCGTCGGGGCCGACCATCTGCGTGTCGGGGTCGAAGTCCACAAGGTTGTCGAGCATGAACTTGCAGGTGTTGCGGAACTTGAGGTAGTTCTGCGAGAGCTGCTTGAAGATGTTCTCGCCGCAGCGCACGTCGGCGTGGTAGTCGGCGCTCGCCGCCCAGAGGCGCAGCATATCCGCGCCGTACTTCTTGAACACGTCGGCGGGGTCGACGCCATTGCCCAGCGACTTGTGCATCGCCCTGCCCTGCTCGTCGACCGTCCAGCCGTGGGTGACGCACTGCTTGAACGGCGCGCCCTTGCCCAGCGCGCCGACGGCGGTGAGCAGCGAGGACTGGAACCAGCCGCGATACTGGTCGAGACCCTCGAGGTACATATCGGCGGGCCAGAAGCCCTGATCCTTCTGCATGGAGGCGAAGTGCGTCGAGCCGGAGTCGAACCAGCCGTCGAGCGTGTCCTCCTCCTTGGTGAAGGGGCCCTTGCCGCCGCACGCGGGGCAGGCGAAGCCCTTGGGCAGGAAGTCGGCGGGATCCTTCTCGAACCACGCGTTCGAGCCCTCGGCGGCGAACAGCGCGGCGATCGCCTCGATGCTCTCCTCGGTGCACACGGGCTTGCCGCAGTCGGGGCAGTAGACCACGGGGATGGGCAGGCCCCACTTGCGCTGGCGGGAGATGCACCAGTCGTTGCGCTCGAGGATCATGGACTTCATGCGGTCGATGCCCCAGCCGGGCACCCAGCGCACCTCGTCCGCGGCGGCGCAGGCGTCGTCCTTGAACGCGTCCACCGAGCAGAACCACTGCGGCGTGGCGCGGAAGATGATCGGGCCCTTGCAGCGCCAGCAGTGCGGATAGCTGTGCACGATGTCCTCGGACGCGAACAGCGCGCCGCTCGCCTTCATGTCGGCGAGGATGACGGGGTTGGACTCGTCGGTGCTCATGCCGGCGTACTTGCCGGCGTAGTCGGTGTGGCGGCCGCGGTCGTCCACGGGCACGACCATGTCCATGCCGTAGCGCTTGCAGGTCTCATAGTCGTCCGCGCCGAAGCCGGGGGCGGTGTGGACGCAGCCCGTGCCGCTGTCCATCGTGACGTAGTCCGCCAGCACGAGGCGGGAGGTCTTGTCGAGGAAGGGGTGCCTGGCGAGCATATTCTCGTAGAAGCTGCCCGCGTGGGTCTCGACGATCTCGAAGTCCTCCACGCCGCCGACGCCCATGACCTTGTTCGTCAGCGCCTCGGCGAGGATGTACAGCTCGCCGTTTGCCTTGTTGCGCACGACGGCGTAGCTCTCGTCGGGGTGCATGGCGATGGCGAGGTTGCCGGGCAGCGTCCAGATGGTCGTCGTCCAGATGACGAACGACAGCCTGCTGTGGTCGAGGTGGGCGAGCCTGCCCTGATCGTCGTGCATCGGGAACTTGACGTAGACGGTCGTGACGGGGTCGTCCTGATACTCGATCTCGGCCTCGGCGAGGGCGGTCTCGTCCTTCGGGCACCAGTACACGGGCTTGAGCCCCTTGTAGATGTAGCGCTTGCGGAACATCGCGCCGAAGACCTTGACCTCCTCGGCCTCAAAGCCGGGGTCCATGGTCTTGTACGGATGCTCCCAGTCGCCGATGACGCCCATGCGCTTGAAGCCCTCGCGCTGGACGTCGATGTAGTGGTCGGCGAACGCGTGGCAGGCGGAGCGGAACTCCGGCACGCTCATCGCCTTGCGGTTGAGCTTGCTCTGCTTGATGATGGCGCTCTCGATGGGCATACCGTGGTTGTCCCAGCCGGGGATGTAGGGCGTCCAGTAGCCGCGCATGGCGTAGGAGCGCAGGATGAAGTCCTTGAGCGCCTTGTTCAGCGCGTGGCCCATGTGCAGGTTGCCGTTGGAGAACGGAGGCCCGTCGTGCAGGGAGAAGCGGGGCTTGCCCTCGTTCTTCCTGAGCAGCTCGCGGTAGACGTCCAGCTCCTCCCAGTGTTTGAGCATCTCCGGCTCGCGCATGGGCAGGCCCGCGCGCATGGGGAAGCCGGACTTCGGCATATTCAGCGTGTTTTTGTATTCCATAGGTTATCTCTCCCGTGAAGAATTTGCATAACGACCACTTATATTATTAGATAAACGCGGGTTTGTCAAGCTTGTCAACGCCGGTTTTCCCTGCTAAGATAAAGAAAAACAGGATGGAGGACGCCGCCATGATGATCCAGGACATCGCGCCGCACCGATTCGACAACCATTACGACCCCGCCGCCCGCCCCGAAACCGGCGACGCCGCGCTCTGCTTCCGCGGACGCGAGCTGCTCTGCCGCGCGGAGGACGGCGCGCTCTCCTTCCCCGCCGTCGGCGAGCTGCCGGCGGGGGAGTATACCTATCTGTTCCGGCTCGACGGGCGGGCGTTCTTCCTGCGCCGCGGCGCGGAGGCGTCCGCCGAGGGGTACGCGTATGAGAACATCGCGCTGTTCCGCACGGCGCGCCCGTCCGAGGCGGCGCTTGCGGCGGTGACGGGCTTCCACCTCGCGTCGTGGTACGACGAGGCGCGCTATTGCGGCAAGTGCGGCGCGCCCACCGTCCACGACGCGCAGGAGCGCATGATGAAGTGTCCGGCGTGCGGGCACATGATCTTCCCGAAGATCATGCCCTCGGTCATCGTGGCGGTGACGGAGGGCGACAGGCTCCTGCTCACGCGCTACGCCAACCGCCCCGGCGCGAGCCGCTTCGCGCTGGTGGCGGGCTTCACCGAGATCGGCGAGACCGCGGAGCAGACCGTCGCGCGCGAGGTCATGGAGGAGGTCGGGCTGCGGGTCAAAAACATCCGCTATTACAAATCCCAGCCGTGGGGCATCAGCGCCGGCGGGCTGCTGCTGGGCTTCTGGTGCGAGGTGGACGGCGACGACGCGATCCGTCTCGACCGCGTCGAGCTTGCCGAGGGCGCATGGGTCACGCGCGACGAGCTGAAGGCCGTCTACGAGGATCGCGGCGTCAGCCTGACGAACGAGATGATCGTGGCGTTCATCAAGGGGGAGAACCCGTGACAACAACAAACAGGGCAGCCGGACGGCTGCCCTGTTTGTTGTTGTCGTTTCAACCGAAATCTGCGTCCACGCCGATGGCGCGGAGCGCGGCGAGGGTCTCGGTCATGCGCGGCGTGATGACGAGGTCGTACACCGCCTGCGCGCGCCCGTCCTCACCCCAAACCGGCTCGGTGGAGCCGCTGTAGTCCCGCGTGTCGAGATAGGTCGCGTAGAGCTCGACGGTGAGGGAATCCTCCCGCGCCTCGAACAGCGAGCCGAAGGCGTGACCCGCCGCCGCGTCGCGCAGGACGGCGTCGTAGAGCTGCTTCGCCTCGGTCGGGGACAGGTCGTTCTGCGTTTCGCCCTGATAATAGCTGTCCTTCCAGCGCGAAATGCCGCAGTATCCGCCGGTGAAGCGCAGGTCGGTCAGCGTGCGCGGGTCTTCCTTCGCGCCCCAGCGCCCCAGCGTCCGCATCAGCGCCACGTCCGGGTCGTTGTAGAGGGCGGACAGCGCCGCCGTGGGGGTGCCGGGCGCGTTCTCCTCGTCCCGGTACAGCGTGACGGGGCTGTAGCGCCGCCGGAAGGTGTCGCCGTTTTTGAGACGGTAGTTGACGGTGAAGAAGCTGCCCGACGTCAGAGCGTCGTTTTCCCCGTACCGCTCGACGCCCTGCTGGCGCGCTTTGTCCGCGATGACCGCGCGGTGCACCGCCGTGACGAGGCGGATGGCGTCGGCGTCCGTCGCCGTGTAGTAGACCGAGGCGTTGGTGTGGTAGACGTTGCAGTCGATCTGCACGCTCTCCACGGCGTCAACGTCGGGGACGTAGCTCTCGTAGCCCGTCAGGTCGAGCGAGAGCACCACGCCCAGCGCCACGAGCGCCGCCGTGACGGCGAGCGCGCCCTTCCAGCCGGAGCGCCACACGCGGAAGCTCTTTTTCAGCAGCATCTCCGCCGCGAAGAAGCCGATCAGCCCCGCGAACGCCATGCACGCCAGCGAGCCCGCGAGGGAGAAGCTCCCGTTGGCGCGGTACTGGCCGAAGAAGATATAGTAGATCAGCTGCCCCAGCGCCAGCGCCGCGCAGAACGCCACGCCGTACTGGAAGATCGGGCGCGCCCAGCCGATGGCGACGATGCTGCCCGTCGCCTCGCTGTGGCGGCGGCGGTAGACCAGCAGCGCCAGCGCCGCCAGCACGACGCCGACGGCGGCGTAGGCCCACAGCCAGCCGAGGCCCTGGATCACCGGCTCGCCCGTCATGCGCACGCCGGACACCGTGCCCGTGTCGTAGTACTCGTTCCCCGTGCCGACGGCGCGGACGTTCACCGAGACGAGCTGGACGATGGGCGAGAGCGGCGTCAGCGACGCGGCCTGCGGCTCCGCCCAGCCGTAGAGGAAGTTGCCCGCAAAGGTCTTGACCAGCAGCTCCACGCCCACGACCAGCACGTTCAGCACGCCGTAGAACACCGGCGCGGCGAGGATCTGCCCCGTGAACACCATGCACAGCACGCCGAAGGAGTAGAAGAACACCGTCGGCAGCGCGAGGCCCAGCAGCATCAGCCCCGTCACGCGCGGATCGAACGCGCCGCGCGAGGCGAGGACGAGCGCCGTCAGCAGCACGACGACGACCTGCACCGCAAGCTGGGCGCACAGGCCCGCGAGCCAGTGCGAGACGAACAGCGTCTCCCGCCGCGCGCTCAGCGCGTGCGCCCCGTTGGTCGCGCGCGGGCTGGTCAGGTACGAGAACGCCGCCATGGCGAACAGGATGCCCGCGCAGAACGCCGACCAGTAGCCGCCGACCGCGGCGATCCCGAGCGTGTCGAGCTTCATGTTCCACGCGCTGGGCACGCCGTAGCTGCGGCCGTACTCGGTCAGCCGCGTCAGCGGCAGGATCAGCAGCCACAGCAGCGCGTAGCCCGCCGTCAGCGGCCACCAGCGCCTGAGGTCGTTCCAAAAGACGGTACGATTAAAGAATGATGTCCTTGACCGCATAATCGGCGCCTCCCAACTCATAAATGAAGATTTCCTCCAGCGTCAGCGGCACGGCCTCGAGGTAGACCGGGCGGAACGCCGCGAGCCGCGCCTCGATCTCCGCCTGCTTCCCGCGCAGGATGACGGTGTGCACGCGCCCGACGGCGCTGCGGTGCAGGACGCGCAGCTCCTCCGGCAGCGCCGGCGGCTCGCCGTCGAACACGATCTGCATCTTGACGGTGTTGTCCTGCAGCTCGGACAGGCTGCGCTCCAGCAGCACCGTGCCCTTGTTCAGGATGCCGACGTGGTCGCACACGTCCTCCAGCTCGCGCAGGTTGTGCGAGGACACCAGCACCGTCGTGCCGCGCTCCGCCACGTCCTGCATGATGAGCCCCCAGACCTGACGGCGCATGACGGGGTCGAGCCCGTCCACCGGCTCGTCGAGGATGAGGTAGTCCGGCATACAGGACATCGCCAGCCAGAACGCCGCCTGCTTCTGCATACCCTTGCTCATGCGGCGGATGGGCTGCTTTTCGTCCAGCGCGAACACCGCCTTGAGCCGCTCGTAGCGCGCCGTGTCGAACTGCGGGTAGAAGCCCTGATAGTAGCGCGCCATGTCCGCGAGGTTCGACTGCGAGAAATAGTACCAGTCGTCCGGAATGGACGCGACGCGCGTCTTGACGGCGGGGTTCTCCCACACGCCCTCGCCGTCGATGGCGACGCTGCCGCCGTCGGGGCGGTAGACGCCGGTCAGGCAGCGCAGCAGCGTGGTCTTGCCCGCGCCGTTCGGGCCGACCAGCCCGTAGATCGCGCCCTTGGGCACGGTGACGTCCGCCCCGGCGAGCGCCGGGAAGCCGTCAAAGGTCTTGACAAGCTGTTTGACTTCGATCATGGTTCCTCACCCTCCCTGCAAAGTGCTTCGATCTCGCTGCGGCTCACGCCCATGGCGCGCAGCTCCGCCGCCGTCTCGCGCAGGCGGCGGGACAGCTCCAGCCGCCGCGCGTCGTCCGCGCCGCGCGCGCCGCTGACGGCGAAGCTCCCCTTCCCCGGCACCGACGCGGCGTAGCCCTCGGCCTCCAGCTCGTTGTACGCGCGCTGGATGGTGTTCGGGTTGATGGCAAGCTGCGCGGCGAGCGCGCGCACGCTGGGCAGCTTCTCGCCGTCGGCGATCGCGCCGCTGACGATCAGCCGCCGCAGCCCGTCGCGGACCTGCTCGTAGATCGGCCGCGCGTCGCGGTAGTTCAATACGATCAAACGCATCGACCTCCTTCTTTGAATCTCTGCTGTATTAACTGTTCTAGTACAGTTAGCATAGCGCGGGAAGAGGGATTTGTCAAGGGGGATTTGCGAATCCCCCGCCCCTCTGTGTAGGGGGAACGTTATGCGACCCCATTTCTTCTTTCCTCTTGCGGAAAGAAGAAGCGGTGTCGCCCGCCAAAGAAGAAAGGACGCTTTGTGCCGCGGCTGCCGCGATAGAGCGCAGCGGTTCTGCGCCGCAGCGACGCTGTTTCTCCATCGTCGATTTGACTCTGCCTCCCACGGCCGCTGCCGCTCTTTGGGATGCTTTCGCAATGTTGCGTGTCTAAATTGTTCAACCTTGCTTTTTCACACCTCAATGAACGGCAAAACTTTTCGATTTAAAATCCACCGAGCGACGTACAAGCCCCCTGCAAGATAAAGAGCGGGGGTCGCGAAGCGGCCGGTCGTGGGACGTCAATACGACATAGAAAACAGCGTAAATAAATTTCAAAAACCCCACAAATTATCAAAACGGCCGGTCGCATCCCCAAAGGATTCCAAAACCATTGGTTTTGGCGGCTTTTTGGTGACTTTTTCGGCGGCGAAAAAGTCACCCGCGCCCGAGGGCGCGGAACCCTCCCCAGCGCGCCGGGCGGGCGCGA
>Ga0129307_1001227_pt1 | contig 29427 bp, 25 predicted proteins | sample P1105metagenome_FD_94437 | JGI IMG/M metagenome (GOLD analysis project Ga0129307, IMG submission 94437) | Capybara group fecal microbial communities from Wisconsin, USA - P1105 metagenome | ecosystem: Host-associated > Mammals > Digestive system > Large intestine > Fecal | place: USA: Wisconsin...
AGGTGGAAGACATACTCCATTCTTCAGTAACTATCGTCCACAATTCTATTTCAGAACTACTGACGTTACTGGTGAAGTAACATTACCAGAAGGAACTGAAATGGTTATGCCTGGAGATAATGTTTCAATGACAGTTAAATTAATTTGCCCAATTGCCTTAGAAGAAGGTACTGAATTCTCTATCAGAGAAGGCGGAAGAACTGTTGGTGCAGGTAAAGTAACTAAGATCATTAAGTAATTATAAGAAGTGAGTAAATCACTTCTTTTTTTGTGTAAAGTAGATTTATAAGGTATTTACATTTGCTATTCATAAATGATAGTATAAGGATAGGTGATATTATGAATGTTATTAAAAAGGGAATTTATTCTGGATTAAGGGGTATTGGTCATTTTAAAGATGCCCTTATTGCAGGTGCTAAAGCAGGTGGTTTTTCTGAGGGAGTAAAAGCAGGTATTGATGCTTCTGGTTATGGAGTATCTAAAGCAATTTGGGATACTAATTATAGCAATTCTCTTTTAGGAGTTAATAGAAGATCATGTGGATTAGATCCAGAAACTGGGGCAATGCTAGAAGATACACAATTAACTTTTATTATTGCTGCTATTAAGATTCTTGAACAACATAATAAAATTAATTTTGAACCAATTTCAAAAGAAGATAAGTTTAGTAAAAAAGATAGATTAGCTGAAACACTTCCAACAATTACTTCTTATGCAAATAGGTCAATTGAATCTGAAAGTAGATTTTTAAGTGGAAGTCATCAAAGAGTAATGAAAAGATTTATTAAAGAAAAAGGTAAAAAAATACAATTAGAAAAAGCAAAAAATATAAAAAATGCTATGGGTAGTATATTAGCAAGTTTAGGAAATAGTTTAATGTATAGTAATGACTATGCTTTAGGTCAATACTTAGTTAACTTATCACAAGGTGTAATAAATGATTATGGTTCTATAGATTTAACAAATATTTTTGCAACAGTGTGTAGTAGATTATCATCAGATCAATTAAATCTATATATAGAAACAATTAAAACACTTAGAAATAATCAATACGCTTTTAATGATATAAATATGAGTATATCAATTAATTTTCCTGGATTAGATATATCTACATCAAGTAATCTAACATCTGAAATATCAACAGCGGAAATATCTTATAGTGAAGCAGAAAATTTATATAATAATGTTAAAGAAGCATCTTCTGAAAAAGAAAAAAGTGCAATGGCAAGAGTAGAAGCATCTTGCACTACATTATATAGTAAAGTACCAGAATATAGTCTTGGTATGGAAGCATTACAAAATAAGAATAAGAAATCACATACAATGTGATATCTTTTTTTATATGATTTAATAAACGAAGAAGAAAGAATAATAATGCAGTAGAAAATATCTAGCATGTCTAAAGAAAAAGTATCAAATTAAAGTATAGAACTAATATAAAAAAAAGACAGTAATTTGAAGTGAACCTCAAATAGTTCACTTCAATTAAATGTCTCTTTTATAATACTGGTGTATTTAACCATTCGAATATAGGATTTAATTTATTATATATTTCTGTTTTACTTTTGTTTATTACTAAAGTGAATTCTCCCATATATTCTTCAACATGAGTACCAAAACCAAGTTTAAATTTAGTTAATCCTAATAATGGATTAGTTTTAGAAAAATCTCCAGAGATTCCATTTAAATGGAATTTATTATATCCTTCTTTATGATATTTTTCCATTATTTGATAAAGCATATAATGAATTGGACAATATGATTTATAATCTTGATCTAAACCATATATTAAGAAGAATATTTCTCTATTATACTTTACCACTGCACATGCTCCAATTAGTTTTCCTGTTGAATACTCTTTAAACAAGTTAGTGGCGTTAATTATATTTTGTTTATAATTATTTAATAACATATCTGAATGCATTTTTCTTTTTATTATATTATTAGTATTATTACTTTGAATATTTTCTTCAAGTTCTTGATTTATTGCATTATTATTAATTTCTTCTTGTTCATATAGCTGTTTACTTTTTTCTACAAACTTAGATGTATTTAAATTTGCAAAGTATATTTCAAACATATCTTTCATTCCAAAGATTTCATACATATCTAAATAGTAATTCAATTTTCTAGAATGCTTCTTTTCTACAAATTCATAGAATGTTCTGATGTTTTCAGGAGAACCTTTTAATATTTCTATACCTAGTTTATCAGCTTTTCTAACTTTATTTCTTTTTTCTTTAGAAAATTTAAAGAATACTTCATCTGTACTTTGGAAATGTGCAACCGCATTCCATCTAGGCTTTAAATTTTCAAAATTATTATTAAATCCACCATGCTCATATCCCAAACTCTTAAGTAAGTTAAATATGTTTTCATTATCTATTCCTGGTATAATTTCTCCTTTATTATTTCTTGATTTATATATTAATATAGGATCTAATTTAACGAACATAAAATTTCTTTTTATTAAATATTCTTTTAAAGCTTCTGTAAATCTTCTTAATAAATCTTCATTTGTGTAATCAATCAAAAAACCCCTTGGACAATATCCCCATTTATAACCTATAAATGCTTTTTTTACTAGTATAAGAGTAGCCGCAACAATATTATCAGCTTCATCTTTTAAGCCTAGGTAATATTCATTAAATTGATGTCTACCCATAAGCATTCCATATTCAGTTGTTTGATAGAAATTCTTATATGGGAAATTCTCATTAAATTTATCAAATTCTTCTGGTTGTAACTCGACAATTCTCATACCATCACTCCAATTATAATTATTATAACATAATAAGTTAAAATATTGTAAAAATTATTAATTATTTTATTTAAAGTGTAAAAAAAAGAGTATAATATTTATTGGAGGTCGATAATATGGGAAAAATAAAAGAAATAAAAGGAAGAGAAATATTAGATTCTAGAGGTAATCCAACTGTAGAAGTTGATGTTATTTTAGATAATGGTATTGTTGGTAGAGCAGCAGTTCCATCAGGAGCTTCTACTGGTGAAAGAGAAGCACTAGAATTAAGAGATGGAGATAAGAGTAGATACTTAGGTAAAGGGGTATTAAAAGCAGTTAACAATGTTAATACTGATTTAAGAGATGCTCTTATAGGTTTTGAAACAGGTAAACAAAAAGAACTTGATTATAAAATGATTGAATTAGATGGTACTGAAACTAAATCTAAATATGGTGCTAACGCAATATTAGGTATATCTATGGCATATTTAAAAGCTTGTGCTTTAGAAGAAGGTAAATCATTACATGAATATGTATGTGATACATTTGGTGATGGAAATATGTCTTTACCAAGACCAATGATGAATATTATTAATGGAGGAGCTCATGCAGATAATAAATTAGATTTCCAAGAATATATGATTATACCTATTAGAGATACAATAAAAGAAAGAGTAAGAGTAGGTGCAGAAGTATTCCATAATCTTAAATCTGTATTAAAAGAAAAAGGACTAGTTACTTCAGTAGGTGATGAAGGTGGTTTTGCACCAGACCTTAATTCTAATGCTGAAGGATTTGAACTAATTATGGAAGCTATTAAAAGAGCAGGATATGAACCAGGAAAAGATGTATGCATGGGAATAGATGTTGCGGCTTCAGAATTCTATGAAGATGGTAAATATAATTTAGTAGGAGAAGGTAGAAGTTTAACTACTGAAGAATTAATTGAATACTATGAAGAATTAGTTAATAAATATCCAATTATATCTATTGAAGATCCAGTTGATGAAAATGATTGGGAAGGATTTAGACTAGTTACTGAAAGAATAGGTGATAAAATTCAATTAGTAGGTGATGATTTATTTGTTACTAATAAAAAATGTTTACAAATGGGTATCGATAATAAAGCAGGTAATGCAATATTATTAAAAGTTAACCAAATAGGAACAATTACTGAAACTTTAGAAACTATTGAACTTGCTAGAGCAAATAATTATAATACTATTATTTCTCATAGAAGTGGTGAAACAGAAGATACAACAATTGCCTCTTTAGCAGTAGGTTTAAACCTTGGTCAAATTAAAACAGGTTCTATGTCTAGAACTGATAGAATTTGTAAGTATAATGAATTAATTAGAATAGAAGAAGAATTATAAGAATAATATTCCATATCATAAATATACTTTAATAAGGTGATATTTATGGATGGAATATTTTTTTTAGTGATTGCATTTTTAACTATGTTCTCTAGTATAAAACTATCATATTACGGTGATGCATTAAGTAAACAAACTAAACTAGGATCAGCATTTATTGGTGGTCTTTTAATTGCATCTATTACATCTTTACCAGAACTGGTTACTAGTATATCTGCTGTTCTTTTAAATAATCCTAGTCTTTCATTTGGAGATATATTAGGTTCTAATATGTTTAATATTTTTGTATTAGCAGTTTATAATATATTGTTTTTTAAAAAAAATATATTTTATAATACTAGTTCTAAATATAAATATGAATGTATTGTTCTTATAATTGAATATATACTAGTTTTTATAGGTATTAAGACTAATTATTTATCAACTATTTCTTTACTAATAATGTATGTTTTGTATATGATAAAAGTAATTAATACTAATAATGATGATATAGTATCTAATAATCATGTGGATAAACCATTATTAAAATTTATATTATGTTCTTTGATCCTAATATTATTAAGTATACTTTTAACTATGCAAGCAGATAAAATAACTCACATTTATCCTAAAATATCTTCTTCTACCATAGGTGCAATATTGCTTGGTATAACAACATCATTGCCAGAGGTAGTTTCTACTTATGCTCTTTTAAAATACAATAATATAGATATGGCTATATCTAATATGCTAGGTAGTAATATATTCAATTTTTTAATACTTTCATTATCAGATTTATTTGTAAAAAGTACTCATATTTATCATTTTGTTGATATATATTCCTTTATGTATTTAATTGGTGGTTTTATTGTAACAAGTGTATTATTAATATCAATTACTAAAAAGAATAAAAAATATCTTTTTTATCTACTCACTTCATTAATAATCTCTTTTATTTATTTGATAATTTGGTATTTTCAATTTAAATAAAATGTAGTATAATACTAATATTGACTGGAGGAAAGAACATGGACGTAGTATTAATGATAGTATCAGTATTATTGATTTCAGTTGTATTATTACAAAGTGATAAATCAGAAGATGCAGGAAATATATTAGTAGGAGCAAGTTCAGAATTATTTGCAGAAAGAAAAGAAAGAGGTTTTGAATTATTTTTAACTCGTTTTACAATGGCTCTAGGTATTATATTTTTTGTAATATGTTTAGTTATGTCATTAATTAAATAAAAAATCTATGAAATATAGATTTTTTTTATTTATTTTAAATAAAAGTTGTACTATAATACAATTAAAGAGGGTTACGTTATGGAAAAAAATACTATAGTTTTTAGAGAAGCAATTAAAGCATTAAATGCTAAAGGTATTATTAATAATACTATAGCAAAAGAAATGGGAATTGAAAAACTTCAATTTAATAGATATTACATGGGTAATAGAATTCCAAGTGCAGATATAGTTAATGGAATTATAATAAGATATGGTCTTCCTATAGAATTATTGGAAGAAGAAATAGTAGTTACTGAAGAAACTGTTGTAGAACATAAGGAAGAGATTGAACCTAAAAAGCAACCAGAAAACAATATTGATTTAAATGATTTTCTAAAAAAATTTAATTCATTAAGTGACTACAATAAGAAAACTATTATAGATATGGTAGATTCTTTATCAATGATTCAAAACTTTGATAAGACTAAAGAAGAATCACCTAATTTAAAACATGATACTTTGGGATTAAAATTGAAAAAATAACTTTATAGTTATTTTTTTTATTTTATGATAAAATTATAGTAATGGAGGTTCAATATGAGAGAATCAGTTTTAGAATTATTAGGAAAAGATGAAAGAGCACTTGATTCAATGGAAATAGCTAACAATTTGCATTTAACTTCTGTTAGTGAGATAACTTCTTTAATGGAAGTATTACAAGATCTTGAACAAGAGATGAAAATTTATAGAACAAGAAAAGATAAATATATGTTGTTTAATAATAGTCATTTATTAAAGGGTAAGATTCATGTAAATAGAAGAGGATATGCATTTGTAACTGTTGAAGGTATAGATGATGATTATTATATCGATGAAAAGAATATAAATGGTGCTTTAAATAATGATATTGTTGTAATAGAACCAGTAAAAGGAACTGGTAAAAAGACTGAAGCTAGGGTTATTAAAGTTCTAAAAGAAGAAAATAATCTTGTTGTAGGAGAATTTAATATTGTAGATGGTAAACCTAAATTTACTCCGGATGATGAAAAATTAAAAATGGAGATTATTATTGATAAGGATGATCTACCTGACTTAGTTGACGGACATAAGCTTCAAGTATCTATTGTTAAAGAAATGGGTAATTATAAATACTTAGGTAAAGTAAATAAAATTATAGGTCATAAAAATGATCCTGGAGTAGATATTTTATCTATTATGTATAACTATGAAATAAATGATGTATTTTCAGATGAAGTAATGAAAGAAGTAAATGAATTACCAGATTCAGTATCAGAAGATGAAATAGTAGGTAGGAAAGATTTAAGAGATCAAATGATATTTACTATTGATGGTGATGATACTAAAGATATAGATGATGCAATTAGTATTGAGAAGAAGGGTGAAAATTACATATTAGGAGTACATATTGCAGATGTATCTTATTATGTTAAAGAAGGTACTGAATTATATAAAGAAGCTCTTGATCGTGGTACATCAGTATATTTAGCAGATAGAGTTGTACCAATGCTTCCACATAAATTAAGTAATGGTATTTGTTCGTTAAATCCAAACGTAGATAGACTTGCTATTTCATGTATAATGGAAATAGATCCACAAGGAAAAGTAGTAGATCATGATATATTTGAATCTGTTATTAAATCTAGAAAACAAATGACTTACAAAAATGTTAATAAAATACTTAAAGATGAAGAAGTTCCAGAAGGATATTCTGAGTTTGTTGATACATTAAAACTAATGGAAGAACTTGCAGAAATATTAAGAAAAGAAAAATTATCTAGAGGTTATCTAGATTTTGATGCTAAAGAAGCTAAAATCATAGTAGATGATACTGGTAAAGCAATAGACGTAGTATTAAGAGAACAAGATAAGGGTGAAAACTTAATAGAAGACTTTATGATTGCGGCTAATGAAACAGTTGCGTCTCACCTTTTCTACTTAAATTATCCTTCTATATACCGTGTTCATGAAGTACCAGATGATGACAAGATTAAAGATTTTATCAATCAAGTCTCTGTATTAGGAATAAATATTACTGGAAAAAGAGAATTCTCTAATCCTAGAAATTTAAAATCTATACTTGACCAATTAAGAGGAAGAGAAGAATATGACATTTTATCTAATATGCTTTTAAGATGTATGAGAAAAGCTGAGTATAAAGATCAAAATTTAGGTCACTATGGTCTAGGATCAAAATGTTATACACATTTTACATCTCCAATTAGAAGATTCCCTGATACAACAGTTCATAATCTACTAAGAAAATATATATTTAATGAACCAGAACCAAAAGAATTAAATAGATTAATTGATTACTATAAAGATTTACTTCCATCTATTGCAGAACATTCATCTGAAAAGGAAAGAAACTCTATAGATTGTGAAAGAGATGTAGAAGATATGAAAATGGCTGAATATATGGAAGATCACATAGGGGAAGAATTTGACGGTGTAATTGATTCTATTCTTAACTTTGGAATGTTTATTTGTTTGCCAAATATGATTGAAGGATTAGTAAAATATGATACAATAGTAGGCGATTACTTTGAGTTTAATGAAGAACTTAATATGCTTATTGGTAAAAAGACAGGTAGAAAGTTTAAATTAGGTCAAAAAGTAAGAGTTAAATGCATCGCAGCATCTAAAGAAAGTAGTACAATAGATTTTGCACTTGTAGAGGGTGATAAGAATGGAAATAGTAAACAGAAAAGCTAGATTTGATTATGAAATATATGATACCTATGAAGCAGGGATAGTTTTAACAGGAACAGAAATTAAATCAATAAGAAATGGTTCTTGCAATTTAAAAGATAGTTATATAATTATAAAAAATAATGAAGTTTTTATTCTAAATATGCATATATCTCCTTATGATAAAGGATCCATATTTAATGAAGAAGAAACTAGAACTAGAAAACTATTACTTCATAAAAATGAAATACTTAAATTAAAAGATAAAATATCTGTTAAAGGATATACTATTGTTCCTTTAAAACTATATTTTAAAGAAGGACTTGCTAAGTTAGAAATAGGAGTTGCTAAAGGTAAACATACTTATGATAAAAAAGAATCTATAAAAGAAAGAGATATCAAAAGAGAAACTGATAAAGCATTAAAAGGAAGATATTAATATGAAAATAGGAATAATATTTGCATTAAAAGAAGAGTTAGATGCACTTTTAAAAGTACTAACTCTAAAGAAACAATATAATATATTTGAATTAACTTTTTATGAATGTGAATTAGGTGAAAAGACAATTATTATGGTTGAATCAGGAATAGGTAAGGTTAATTCAGCTAGAACTACACAGATATTAATTGATAATATGAAAGTAGATTATATATTTAATATAGGTGTAGCTGGTGCAATAGATCCAGGTGTATCAATATGTGATGTAGTAATAGGAGAAAAACTTGTTCAACATGATTTTGATGTAACACCATTTAATTATGAAAAAGGACAAATTCCAAATGTTGGTAAGTTTATTGAATCTGATGAATATTTAGTAAAACTAGCAAAAGATATTAAAACAGATTCAAATGTACATGTTGGTGTAATCGCATCTGGTGATATATTTGTAAATGATCCTAAAATGAGTAATAAGATAAATACAAAATTTAATGCATTATGTTGTGAAATGGAAGGAGCGTCTATTGCTCAAGTTTGTTATTTATCTCATGTTCCATTTTTAGTAATAAGATCTATTTCAGATTCAGTTAATGGAACTAATGAACTTACTTATGATGATTTCTTATTATTAAGTTCTAAGATGGTCGCTAAATTTATGAACGAATTATTAAGTAAAATATAAGTCAAATAATGTATGATTATTTGACTTTTTCTTTATTTTGCATATAATTTTATGCATGGGGCTGTATTTGGCTTCGACAGGAATATGAGGTTTTTAACTGCAAGTCGGAGGAACACGTTACGAACAAAAAGCAATAAATGCTAACAAAGTTAAAAACGTATTTGCATCACTATTCAGAAGTACTAGTGCTGCTTTAGCCTAATTATAAAGGTAAATACACTTTCTATTTATTATTTTCTACGTAATTTATAGAAGGTTCGAATTTAGTAGAATATATTACTATTAATGTCTATAGATAGTAATGAATTTTATAGACTTACTAAGTATTTAGATTGTTAATTATTTTTGTACTTAGGACATCTTTTTAATTAACTAAACTTGTAGATGTTACTAACTAACGATTTTTGGACAGGGGTTCAACTCCCCTCAGCTCCACCAGAGTGATTTTAAGTCGAACTATTCGACTTTTTTTGTTTCTAAATTTGACATATTTTGGTATATATGGTAGCATATATACCCGGAAAAAGGGGGATTTTTTCATGAAACAAAAATTTAGAAATTTAGTGTATACTACAGGCTTAGTAGCAGAAGGATTAGTATATAAATTTACTGAATTAGATGTTGTTCCTAAAATTGGTATTTTATCAGTTGCAGCAGCAATGGGTACAGTAGGTTTATTAGCAACAAGACCTGGAAGAATTGAAAATAGAACTAAAAAAATGATGGATAATGAAGTATACTTCTTTGGAGTAGAAGATGCTCAAACAGATAGTTTTTATGAAATTAAAGATTCATATGGTACAGAGTATGTTGTTCCAAAAAGTAAAATTGAGGATGCTTTAATTAGAGAGTATTCTGATCAAGTAAGAGATATATCATATTTTAATGAATTAGCAGCTAGTCATGAACATGAGTATGACAGTAGTTATGGTAGATATTTTGGTACTGTAAATAATGTTTATTTAATATATGATGAAAATAGAAATATTACTGTTTTAAATAAAAATGAAATAGATGAGAATAATATGTTTGCATATGTGAACGTACCAGTTACTTTTGACTTAAATCTAACAGAAAATCAACCTGTTAAAAATGTAAGCGTTAGAACATTAATGCCTAAATCTGAAAAAACAGAAGATAATTATGTAAAACCTACTAAAGGTTATGTAGTTAAAGCTAATAATAAAGAGTATTATATTGAAAAATATCAATTACTAAAAGATTATAATAGTCAAATATTAGATAATACTAGATGTGAAATGGTAGAAGGTCAAGAAGGAAAGTGGGATACACTAGACTATAGAGCTTTTGGATCAAAAACATTGAAAATTAATAAAAACTATTAACATATTGTTAATAGTTTTTTTGTGGTATAATTTAGGAAAGGTGATACTATGAAGAAATATTTAAAAATCTTATTACTTGTAATTACTATTTCTTTGGTAACTGGTTGTTCTAAGTTATATACTTATAAAGATTTAGTTAATAAAACAAAATACAAAATAGCTGATGACTTAATTATAGAAGATCCAGGTAATGTTAATAGAGATAATGGTTTACAAGCATATACTGCATATTTAGAAAGAGATAAATATAAAAAAATAACTATAATAAATGGTAAAGATTATTTATTACCTGTTGCTCAAAATTATCTATGTACTGATTTTGCAGAAGTATATTTGGTGCCTAAATTTACAGAATTTAAGAATAAAAATAGATATTATGAATTATATAATATGAAAGTAGAATCAATAAATAGTAGTCTTCATCCAAAGTGTAAAAATTTAAAAATAACTATAGATTGTAATGATAAAGAAAAATATATGAATATAATTCAAAAATATAAAGAATATCTAAAGGAAGATAAAATATATTTGAATGAGACTGGTATTAATAGATATGAAATATCTTGTGAAAATGGTCAAAACTATAATATGAACTAGTATTCTTAATAATTTTTAAGAACTTATAGTTCTTTTTTTATGTTATAATTATAATGGTGGTAGTATGAACATAAATATGAATATAAATAAAGATTCAATAAAAGAATTACAAAAACAGTTTAATAATTTAACTGAAACATCTAAAAAGTATGTTAGTATGGGATATGAAAAAAGTGAACATATAAATTATAGAAATCCTAAAGATGAGTTAGAAGAAAGTTTTGTTAAAAAAGCAAATATTAAACATTTTGCATTTGTATTTTTTATAACGATAGTATTTTTAGTATGTTTTGTAGTATCTATAATAACAGATTCAAAAATAATAGCAAAAGTATTATTAGGCTTAATAACTTTAGGATGTGGTTACTTTGCTTTTAAATCTTTAACTACTAAAGAATTAATAATAGGTAAAGCAATATATAAAGAAAGAAAAAGAGATACTAGTGGAAAAAGAAGATCATATATGTATTTCGTAACTATAATTGATGAAGAAAATAAACTTATACATAGTAGAATACAAGTTTCGAAAAAAGATTTTGATTTAATTGAAGAAGGAACACCTATTCTTGTATCAAAAGGTTCAGGACAAGGATATATTTATGAATAATAAATAGTCCTTTTTTTATATTTTAAAATATGTTAGAATATATTAGGTAGTATGGAGGATATATGAAGAAAGTATTTAGATTATTATTTATTCTTTTTTTATTTATACCTATCAGTTTAAAAGCAGATATAATTGATATTAATAGTAAGAATGCTGTTATGATAAATTTAAATAATAATGAAATAATATATGAAAAAGATAAAGATGATACTATTAAAATTGCTAGTATGCAAAAAGTAATGACTAGTTTAATAGCAATAGAAAAAATAGATAATTTGGATGAAGAATTTGTTTTGCCATCAGGTATGTTTGATGGATTAGATCCTGATTTAGCAGTTGTTGGTTTTAAAGCAGGAGATACTGTTTCATATAATGATTTATTGTATGCTACCCTATTAAAATCGGGAGCAGATGCTGCATATGCATTGGGAGTAGAGGTTTCTGGCTCAGAAGAAGAATATGTTAGATTAATGAATGATAAAATAAAAGAATTAGGTCTTAAGAATACAGTATATAAAAATACAACCGGTTTAGATGAAGAAGGACAATATTCTACTGCATATGATATGGCAATAGTAATGAAATATGCAATGAATAATGAAAAGTTTAGGAAGATAATATCTACACCAGATTATACTACAGTAAATGGTGAATATACTTTTCATGGACCTGTTAGCAAAGCTAGAAGTCATGAAATGAGTTATTATGTAGGTGGTAAAACAGGATTTACTGATGAAGCAGGACTATGTTTAGTATCATATGCATCATATAATGATGTAGATTATATACTAGTAACTGCAGGTGCAGATCAATCTTTAAAAGATCAAAACTTTTTAGACCAAAAAACAGTTTTTGATTATTTTATGCAAAACTATTCATTTCAAAACGTAGTAAAAAAAGGTTATAAATATAAAACAATTAAAACAATGTATAATGATGAAATAGAATTAAAAGCATCAAGAGATGTTACTATGTATTTAAATAATGGTGTATTTCAAAAAGATATAGAACATATTTATAAAGGTAAAGATAATTTAGATAGAAGTATTAAAAAAGGAGATAAAATAGGTAAATATACCATTAAATATAAAGATACAATTCTTTACGAAGAGGATGTTCTTTCGCCTATAACAGTAAGATTTAAACTAAAAACTCCATTTAAAATAGCACTATTAGTTATAGTAGGAAGTATGATAATACATTTATGTTTAAGAAGTATTAGAAGAAAAAGAAGACGAAGAAGAAGACGCAGATAACGTCTTTTTTTTTGTAAAGTACTTGATAAAAGATGTACAAAAATAATTAGTTGGTATTATAATTATTGTAAGGAGGAAAACTATGAAAGAAAAAAAGATATATAGAATACTTATGATAGTTGGTGTAATTATTTTATTTTTAGGAATTATATGTTTTATAATGTTTTTTTCGAGCGTAGAAAACTTTTCAGGAACAAGAAATCATGTTTCACCATCTATTATATTATTATTAATGATGTTAGCAGGATTTTTTATACTTATAGGTGGATTGATGACTGTAATTGGTGCAATTCAATTCTTTTCATTACGTAAAAAAAAGCAATAGTTGCATCTGAATCAATTACAAAAGAAGTATTTAAAAGTGAAGATGAATAGTCTTTTTTTTGTAAAGTACTTGATAAAAGATGTTCAAAAATAATTAGTAAGTAGTATAATTATTGTTAGGAGGTATTCTTATGGAGGATAATAAATATTTAAATGAAGAAAAATATCAAGCAACAGCTAAAAAACTAAAGGGTATAGGTAAAAAAGTATTAATAATTGGTATTATTATATTAGTAATAGGTATTTTATGTACAATATTTGGCTTTATTACTTTTATGTTTAGTGGAGCTAGTTCAGTTACTAGTACAGAAGTATTTGAAATGCCTGATTTTTCAGGAGTAGGAATTGGCGTAATATTATTTATTGTAGGTATGGTTTTGGATGGATTAGGTTCTACTATGTCTATGGTTGGTGGAATAATGTTATTTGTTGGATATCAAAGAGAAATAAGAGCATTTACTACTCAACAAGCTATGCCTGTTGTTAAAGAAACAGTTAATGATATTACTCCAACTGTAGCAACTGCAGCTGGTTCAATAGCAAAAGAAGTATCTAAAGGATTAGCAGAAGGAAAAGAAGCAGCAAAAAGTGAAGACGAATAGTCTTCCTTTTTTTTATATTTGACTTTTTTTGATAGATAAACTAAAATTTATATAAGAAAAAATAGTGGTAGAGGTATATTATGGTTAAAGAAGTAATCAAAAAAGATGGAATAAGGGAAGACTATGATACTAGTAAAATTGTTTTTGCAATAAGTAATGCTAATAGAGAAACAAGTGATAAGGTTACTATTGAAGAAATAGATAAGATTGTAGATATTATTACTAATAATAGTAATGAGGTTTTATCGACTAATGAGATTAATAATATTATTGAAGAAGAATTGATTAAGATTAACAGACTTGATCTAGTTAAAAAATATATTTTATTTAACGAAGATCATTTAATCAAAATTAATACAACGGATAATGATATATTATCTTTAGTTGCCTGTGATAATAAAGAAACTATGGAAGAAAATTCAAATAAGAAATCAACTACTATTCCTATACAAAGAGATTTAATTGCAGGAGAATGTTCTAAAGATATAACAGATAGATTATTACTACCTGAAAAAATAGTTAAAGCTCATAAAGATGGTATACTCCATTTTCATGATAAAGATTATTATATTCAGCCTATGTTCAATTGTTGTTTAGTAAATTTAGGAGATATGCTTGATAATGGAACAGTTATAAACGGAAAATTAATAGAGTCCCCAAAAAGTTTTAGAGTTGCATCTATTGTTACTACTCAAATTATCGCTGCTATTTCAGGTGCTCAATATGGTGGTCAATCTATTGATATAAAACACTTAGCTAAATATTTAAGAGTGACTTTTGATAAATACCAAAAAAAGAGATTTGATAAATATGTTGAAAAAGGATATTCAAATGATGAAGCAAATACTAGATCAAGAGAAGATGCTCATGACATAATGATGGATGAGTTAAAAGCGGGTATTCAAACAATTCAATATCAATTAAATACTTTAATGTCTACTGATGGACAAACTCCATTTGTTACTATATTTATGCATATGGAAGAAGGATATGAATATGAAGAAGAACTTGCTTTATTAATAGAAGAAATACTTAACCAAAGAATAGAAGGTATTAAAAATGAAAAGGGTGTTTATATAACACCGGCGTATCCAAAACTAGTATATGTTTTAGATGAATGTAATAATTTAACTGGTGGAAAATATGATTATTTAACTAAGCTTGCAGTTAAATGTTCTTCAAAGAGAATGTATCCAGATTATATATCTGCTAAAATAATGAGAGAAAACTATGAAGGAAATGTATTTAGTCCTATGGGATGTAGAAGTTTCTTATCTTGTTATAAAGATGATAATGGAAACTATAAGTTTGAAGGTAGATTCAATCAAGGTGTTGTAAGTATTAATTTGCCTCAAATAGGTATAATTGCTAATAAAGATGAAAACAAGTTCTGGAAACTTTTAGATGAAAGATTAGAACTATGTTATGAAGCACTTATGATAAGACATAATCATTTAAAAGGAATTACTTCAGATGTTTCTCCAATACATTATCAATATGGTGGTATAGCTAGACTTAAGAAGGGTGAAAAAATAGATAGATTACTTGAAAACGGATATTCAACTATTTCTCTTGGTTATATAGGACTATATGAATTAACATATTTAATGACTGGAAAAAGTCATACTTCTAGAAAGGGTGAAGAATTTGCAGTTAAAGTAATGGAACATCTTAGAAGTAAAACTGATAAATGGAAAGAAGAAACCGGTATTGGATTTGGATTATATGGAACACCAGCAGAAAGTTTATGTTATAGGTTTGCAAAAATAGATAAAGAAAGATTTGGAAATATAAAAAATGTAACAGATAAAGGTTATTATACTAATTCATATCATGTTGATGTTAGAGAAAAGATTGATGCATTTAAAAAATTAAAATTTGAAAGTAAATTTCAGGTTATTTCTTCAGGTGGTGCAATTAGTTATGTTGAAATACCTAATATGAATAAGAATTTAAATGCATTAGAACAATTAGTTAAATATATATATGATAATATTCAATATGCAGAATTTAATACAAAAAATGATTATTGCCAAGAGTGTTCATTTGATGGAGAAATAATTATTAATGATGATAATGAATGGGAATGCCCTAATTGTCATAATAAGAACCATGATACTATGAATGTAGTTAGAAGAACATGTGGTTATCTAGGTGAAAACTATTGGAACACAGGTAAGACTAAAGAAATAAAAAATAGAGTTACTCATTTATAACTCTATTTTTTTTTATTTTTTTATGATATTATTGTTTATAATGGAGGGTTTGGTATGAGTAAAAAGAAAGAATTATTAGAACATTATGTAGATTATCGTTTTAAAAATATTAAATATTTCTTTCCTCAAACAATTTCTATGTTTGATATAAAGAAGGTTAAAGAGGATATAAATGAAGATAATAAAGTTACAATTGAAAAAGAAAAAATAGATAATATATTTATGACTAATATTGGTGAATATTTAGGAACTAAATTTAATATAATGAAGAATAATCTTACTTTTATAGGTAATAGATACGAAGAATTTGATTTAGATTATGAAGTTGCAGATAAGTTATTATGGTTTCATGATTATAGAACAAAAAAAACAGAAGTTGAAATAGCAGAACTTCGTGATGATTTAGATATTAATGATTGTAAAAAGATAATTTATGATTTTTATAAAGATTTATTAGGAGATAATCCTAATGATGTAGCAATAATAGATTATTTATTAAATAATAAAGTAAATATTATTTATAATAGATTTGAAAGAGGTATTACTGATGGTGATAAAAATATAAATCTATCTTTCACTAATGATTTAAACTTTTTAATTGTATTAGTTCATGAAATATCTCATGCTTTTGCTTTTTCAAAAACTAGTATTCCAATAGGATGTGAAGATGTAAGAAATGTTGAAGCAGAATCTTATTTTATAGAAAAATTGTTTATAAAATATTTAAAAGATAAAAAACTACCTATTTTGAAAGATGATAATGGAGTTAGAAGTATTAATGATGAAGATTTAGAAAAATATTTCCTTTTATCATATTCAGAAATTTTGAGTGTTAGTTATAATATCATTGATGAAGGAGATATAATAAAATCAATTGATGATGATAATATTATAGATAAAGAATTCATAAGTGATTATATTTGTAATAGTCCATATGAATATAATTATATAATTCAAGCAAATTTTGTTAATGATATATTAGATAATTATATTTTGGATGATGAAAAAAATATAGATTATCATGAATTAAAAGAAATAGAAAAAGATGATCAAATCTATATGACTAAGTTAATAGATTCATACGAAGGACATATAAGATATTTAATAAGTAGATTATTATCATGGTATTTTGTAGATATATATGACGATGAAAGACAAATAAAAAAATTCAAAGATTTTATAAGACAAAAGAGAGATTATTCGAGTGAAGAATTTGCGTATTTGTTTAATATTGAATTAGATGATGCTTTAGCGATAGAAACTAATTTATATGATAAATTCAGAAGACTCGCACCAAAGTATAATATAGAAGTAACTAGTAATACAAGAATGCCAAAAGATTATATTAATGAAGAATTAGAATACTATAAAAAGTTAGTGAATAGAACAAAAGCATGTGATGATAAGAAACAAGAAGAAATGATAATAGTTAAAAAAATGTTTGATTTGTTTGATACAAGTGATGTTGGATTAAATATGTATCCATTTAGAATTGAGTATCAAGTCGATGATTGTGATGTAGAAAAGTATGAAGAATATAAGAAAAAAATACTTGAATTAAGAAAAAGTGATAAATAACTATATCACTTTTTTTCATTTTCTATTGAAAAAAAATAATATTGATGATAAAATGTTTGTAGAATAAGAAGGAGTGTAAAGATTATGGATAAGTTTTTAGAGACTGTAATGAATTTTATAAATGAAAATACGACACTTTTAATTATTATCTGTGTATTCTTAATATTTGTTTTAATAGGGTATTTAATAGATAATAGTATTAAAACTAAAAAATTAGAAAAACAAATGATTAATGATGAAAAAGATATTGCTGATAATAATGTTGAAATAAATAATGAAAGTATTCCTGAAGAAAAGGTAGAGGTTCCTGCAATTGATCCAAATACAGAGATTAATTTAGATTTTAGAACTCCTGAAGAAATAGAAAGAGATAATAATGCTGTTTCAGAAGAACCAAAAGTAGAAGTACCTGCAATTGATCCAAATACAGAAATTAATTTAGATTTTAGAACAGAAGAAGAAAAGAATGCTCCAGAAGTTACTGAAATACCAGCTGAACCAGTTTCTAATGAAGTGACTGTTGATCCAGCTATTAATGATTTATTATTAAGAGATTTTGCAAATAATGGTATAACTACAGTAGATGAAGAACCAGAACAAGAAGAAGTAACAATTAATCCAATTGAAGATGTAGTACCAATAAATGAAATAGCAAATGAAGAAAACGATCTTCCTACTCTAGAAGAACCTAAAGAAGAAACTAAAGTTGAAGACTCAGTTTATAAAAATGATAAAAAATTATCTGATATATTTAAGAAAAAAGAAAGTAAACCATCATTAGAAACTACAACAGATTATTCTAATGAATTAGATAAAATACTAAAGAAATTAAATGAATCATCTAATTCTAATAATAGTACATTAGATGAAACACAAGATTTCTCAAATATGTTTTAAAAAAGAATGAAATATTTCTTTTTTTTTGCTATAATTTATAATTGTGTGATGATAAGTTATAATTGGTTGACAAATATCAACTATTAGTTGGTAGACTTTTTATAAATATATAACATATAATTAATTGTGTTTGAAAGGAGATAAGTATGTTAAGACTTAAAAATATAAAAAAAAGTTATAAGATGGGTAATAATTTCCAACATGCTCTTAAAGGAATAAGTATTGATTTTAGAAAGAGTGAATTTGTTGCGATATTAGGACCATCAGGTTCTGGTAAAACAACATTATTAAATGTAATTGGAGGACTAGATAGATATGATACTGGTGATCTAATTATTAATAATCAAAGTACTAGAAAATTTAAAGATAAAAACTGGGATGCTTATAGAAATAATTGTGTGGGATTTATATTTCAATCATATAATCTAATAGGTCATATATCTATTTTAAAGAATGTTGAGATGAGTACTACACTTAGTGGATATCCTAGAAAAAAAAGAAAAGAAATGGCTATTAAAGCTCTTGAAAAAGTTGGGTTAAAGGATCATATTAATAAAAAACCTAATCAATTATCAGGTGGTCAAATGCAAAGAGTTGCTATAGCAAGAGCACTAGTAAATGATCCTAATATTATTTTAGCAGATGAACCAACAGGAGCATTAGATACTAAAACAAGTAAACAAATAATGGAATTAATTAAAGAAGTATCAAAAGATAAATTAGTTATTATGGTTACTCATAATCCAGAACTAGCTAAAGAATATGCAAATAGAATAATAGAATTCCAAGATGGAGAAGTTATTCATGATTCAAATCCTTTTGATGGAGAAGAGACTAATGAGGAGATAGTTATTAAGAAAACTAAAATGAATTTTCTTAATGCTTTAGGATTATCATTTAACAACTTAAGAACAAAAAAAGGAAGAACTATTTTAACAGCATTTGCATCATCAATAGGTATTATAGGAATATCTTTAATATTATCTTTATCTAATGGTTTTCAAAAACAAATTGATAAATTTGAAAGAAATACATCAGATGCTATGCCAATAGTTATTAATTCTACAAAAGTAAGTACTGAGAGTATTACTAGTAAAATGACTAGTGCATCATCAAGTGCCAAGTATGAAAAAAGTAATAAATTGAACATAAAAAAAGATGATAACAAAGTTGAATATAATAATTTTAGTGATGAGTTTATGAATTATTTAAAAGATATGAATCAAAAGTATTTATCATCAGCAGTTGTAGAAACATCTGCTAACTTAAATATTTATCAAACAGATGGTGAAAAGTATTTTTCATTAGATAGTATTGGTTCTGATAATCCTATGGCAGCTATGTTTGGACAAGGTATTAATAAAATGATTATTCCATATAAAAATTTAGAAAACAAGAATCCTAGTTATGTATTAACTGAATACTATGATTTAGTCGCAGGTAAATTACCTAAAGAAAAAGATGAAATTGTTCTTGAAGTTAAAACAGATAATAGTATTGATGAAGATTTTGCAAAGGCATTAAATATTAAAGGCGATAATGTTAAATTTGATGATTTACTTAACTGCACATTTAAATTAATATTTAATGATGATTATTATATTGATTATGGTGATTATTATTTACCAAAACTAGTTAATAAAGATTTATATGAGAATCCAAATAATCTAACTTTAAAAGTAGTTGGTGTAGTAAAAGTTAAAGAATCTAAATCTAATATTATGAATCCTAGAAATGGAATATATTACACTATTGCACTTCAAGATTATGTAATTGAAAGAAATAGTAATTCAAGTATAGTAAATAAACAAAAAGAATCTGATTATAATATTTTAACAAGTGAAAAATTTGATTTAAATACTGAAGAAGGAAGAAAGACTAAAGAACAAGTATTATCTTATTTAGGTGGAAATAGTGTTCCAGATCAAATACTTTTATATCCAAAAGATTTTGATAAGAAAGATACTATAATTAAATATATAGATAAATATAATAAAGGTAAATCTAAAGAAGATAAAATTGCATATTTAGATCAAGCTAGTTTAATTACTACTATGTCAGGTGGAATAATGACTGGTATAACTGCAGTATTAATTGCATTCTCATCTATATCATTAGTAGTTTCTTCTATAATGATTGGTATTATAACTTATATTTCAGTTCTAGAAAGAACTAAAGAAATAGGTATTCTTAGAAGTTTAGGTGCTAGAAAGAAAGATATTAGAAGAGTATTTGATGCAGAAACATTTATTATTGGACTATTCTCCGGTTTATTAGGAATAGGTATATCTTATGCATTATTAATTCCTATAAATATAATATTAAAACAAATAACTGATTTATCTAATGTTGCAGTTATGGATATAAAATATTCTATAATATTAATTACTATAAGTGTAATCTTAACATTAATTGGTGGTGCTATACCTTCTAAAATGGCATCTAAAAAAGATCCTGCAGTTGCTCTAAGAACAGAATAGACAAACTCATCATAGTTATGTTATAATAATTATGGTAAAGGAGAAGTAAAATATGGAAAAGAAACCAACTTATACAGCAGGTTTAGTAGTAGGAATATTATCTATACCTTGTGGATTATTAATTGCTATTTCTGGATGGGTACTTGGTATCGTAGGAATTGTTATTAATAATAAGCATAAAGAAGAAAATTCTACAACAGCTGGTTTAGTATTAAGTATTATTGGATTAGTATTATCTGTAATTAATTCAATAATAGGTGCTATTATGGCAGTTAATGGTGGATTATTTTAATAAAGTGATTTTTATCACTTTATTTTTTTATTTTGATATTTATATAAAATTTGTTATACTATTTGTAGGTGAGTATGATGGTTTTTAAAATATCTAGAAAAGAATTAGAAAAACTATATAAGAATAATGAAATTTCAAAAATAATTGAAATTTATTCAGCATGCTCAACTACAACAGAGACAGAAAGACTTAAAGCATTTGTTAAAAGAAATCACGATGATTTTACTGAGGAACAATTATGTAGATTTATAACAACAATAGTTATCGATAATGTTAGAAAACATAATAGAGAAGAAGAATATAAAAAATTTGTTCCTATGGTTAAAAAAATGAGTAATACTGATACATTAACAAGTGCTGAAAGTACCTTTAATAGACATCATAAAAGAGATATAAAAACATTTATAAATGATAGTAAAAATAATGTAAGTAAAGATGATTATATTATATTAAGACAAATATATAATACTGAGAAAGAAAAATGTTACTTAGGATTATATAATATTCGATATAATGTTGATCAGTTACTAGAAGAGGGTATACCAATAGGATATAAAGCAGAATTAAAAAAAAGAATAGTATTGATAGATAACTTTGATTATATGTTACATAGAATAATATCTTGCAATGATGAAAAACAAAGTAATGGAAGTTTATTAATAAAAATACCAAAAGAATCTATTAATAATAGGAGTATACCTATATATTATGAACATGATAATTCTATATATTTAGATCCAAAATATATTATTTGTTATGTTCCTGTTATGGAAAGAAAGATATTATCAGTTGAAATAAATGATTCAAATAATAATGTAGAATCTAATATATGTGAAGGGGACATTTTAAATAAAAATGATGAGAAAATAATAAAAAGATGATTCTCATTTTTTTTATTTATTTTTAATTGACATCAAAATAAATAATGTTATAATTTTATTAACACATATTTGTGTAGAGGTCGCGGTTAAAATAAGTATTATTCATGTAACTTGAATTCAGTGAATAAGAAAGGGTTAATCGCCGAAGGGGTATTATAGTTCAAGATATTTTCCCCCTGGGTATATAGATAATATCTATATAACTGTCATCGTAAGATGGGGAGCTACAAAATATATTTTTATTAATGTACAAAATAGCTCTCCCTTGAATAATATTTAGAAGGAGGGCTTTTATTATGTCTAAATTATTTGAGGGATCTGGTGTAGCCTTAGTAACACCATTTTATAAAACTAAGAAAGGAAATCTAAAAGTAGACTATGATGCTTTAGAAGAATTAGTAAAGTATCATAAAAAAAATAAGACAGATGCCATTATCATTTGTGGTACGACTGGAGAAGCATCAACACTAACTGATAAAGAACATATTAAAACTATAAAAAAATGTGTTGAGTTTGCAAATGGGAAAATACCAGTTATTGCTGGAACAGGTTCAAATGATACTAAACATGCAGTTTATATGTCAAAAGAAGCTGAAGAAGTAGGCGCAGATGGTCTATTATGTGTTACACCATACTATAATAAAACCAATCAAGAAGGATTAAAACTATATTATAAGAGAATAGCAGATGCAGTAAAAATACCAATTATAATGTACAATGTTCCATCAAGAACAGGTGTTAATATAAATCCAGAAACTGCGATAGATATAGCTAAGAATAATAAAAATGTAGTTGCAATAAAAGAAGCATCTGGAAAAATTGAACAAGTAAAAACAATTGCAGAATCTAAAGCATTAGATGTTTATTCAGGAAATGATGATCAAATATATGATGTAGTAGATGCTGGAGGTATTGGAGTTATATCTGTACTTGCTAATATTTTCCCAAATGAAACTCATGATATTGTTAAAGAATATTTAAATGGAAATAAAGAAAAATCTTTACAAATGCAAAAAGAAGCATTAGAAGTAGTAAAAGCATTATTTTCAGATGTCAATCCAATTCCTGTTAAAAGAGCAGTTGAATTAGAAGGATTATGTGAAAGTTATGTAAGAGAACCATTGATAGAATTAGACCATAAAAAAACTTTGACATTAGCATATGAAATAGATAAATATAAAAAAAGAAACAAATAATGTTTCTTTTTATTTTTGCTTAGTTATGATAAAATAATAGCGGAAGTGATTCTTATGTCTAAAAATAATAAATATAGTGAAGAATTAAATAAACTAATCAATAAAAAGGTAACAAATGGTACTCTAATATCTATTGTTTATATAAATGATGATAAATTAAAAGAAAACACTGATAGAGTTGAAATAGATTTGATTAATTTAAAACTAAAAACAGTATATAGTCATTCTCAATTAATTAAACCTAAAATAACTGAATATCAAATTTCTAAAATAAATAGAATGAAGTTAAGATCAATAGTTAAAAAATATAATTTTGCAGGTTGGGCAGATTTACCTATGGGGGACTTATTAGCGTTAGATGCTCCAACAAAAACTATTACATTCCATTATGATAATTCAAAAAATGGAGGCAATCATTTAGATAGTTATACAATAAATTTTTATTCAAGAATACCTAAAGATGGGTATAAGTTATTAAATATATTATCAGACTATATACTATCTTTAAAGAAAAGAAAAAAAGAAATTAAATAGGAGTGATAATATGTTTAAATTAGTATCTAAATATAAGCCTTCTGGTGATCAACCAGAAGCTATTGAAAAACTTGTAAATGGTATTAATTCTGGTAAAAAAGAACAAGTTCTTTTAGGAGCGACAGGTACAGGTAAAACATTTACTATTGCTAATGTCATAGAGAAAGTGAACAAACCAACTTTAGTTCTTGCACATAATAAGACTTTAGCAGGTCAATTGTATTCGGAATTGAAAGAACTATTTCCAGAAAATAGAGTAGAGTACTTTGTATCGTATTATGATTATTATCAACCGGAAGCATATGTTCCATCATCTGATACTTATATTGAAAAAGATGCCTCTATCAATGATGAAATAGATGAATTAAGACATTCTGCTACTTCTGCACTTATCTCAAGAAGAGATGTTATAGTAGTTGCTTCAGTTTCATGTATTTATGGTTTAGGTGAAAAAGAAGAATACGAAAAGAATACACTTACTTTAAAAGTGGGTGATGTTAAAAGTAAAGATGAAATACTTCATAAATTAGTAGACATGCTTTATGAAAGAAATGATATGGATTTAGTAAGAGGTACATTTAGAGCAAGAGGTGACTCAATTGAAGTTGTGCCAGCATATTCTAAGTCTAAAGGTTATAGAATAGATCTTTTTGGAGATGAAGTAGAAGGTTTAATAGAATTTGATACTCTAACAGGACAAATTATAGAAAGAAAACAAACTATTACAATATTTGCAGCATCTCACTTTGTAACGTCAGAAGATAAATTAAAAATGGCTTGTAAATCTATTAGAGAAGAATTAAATCAAAGATTAGAAGTGTTAAAAAAAGAAAACAAATTATTAGAATTTCAAAGATTAAGTGAAAGAACAAATTATGATCTAGAACTTTTAGAAGAAACAGGTTTTTGTAAGGGAATAGAGAATTATTCTAGACACTTAACATTTAGAAAAGAAGGAGAAGCACCTCCTACATTAATAGATTTCTTTCCTAAAGACTTTCTTTTAGTAATAGATGAATCTCACGTAACACTTCCACAAGTTCGTGCAATGTATAATGGAGATAGAATGAGAAAATCTGTTCTTGTTGAATATGGTTTTAGACTTCCTAGTGCATTAGATAATAGACCACTTAAATTTGATGAATTTAATGATAGATTAAATCAAGTTATTTATGTATCTGCTACTCCAGGTGATTATGAACTTGAAGAAGTTAATAATGAAGTAGTTGAACAAATTATTAGACCAACAGGATTACTTGATCCAACTATTGAAGTAAGACCAAGTAATGGTCAAATAGATGATCTTATTTATGAGATTAAGGAAAGAATTAAGAAAAATGAAAGAACACTTGTTACAACACTTACTATACGTATGAGTGAAGAACTAACAAATTATTTAAAGAATGCTGATATAAAAGTTGCATATCTTCATAATGAAATACATACTTTAGAAAGATTAGAAATAGTACATGATTTAAGAGCAGGTAAATATGATTGTGTAGTTGGAGTAAATTTACTTAGAGAAGGTATAGATATACCAGAAGTATCTTTAATTGCAATATTAGATGCAGATAAACAAGGATTCTTAAGAAGTACTAGGTCTCTTATTCAAACAATAGGTAGAGCAGCTAGAAACGCTAATGGTGAAGTAATAATGTACGCTGATACTATATCTGATTCTATGGATGAAGCAATAAAAGAAACAAATAGAAGAAGAGAAATACAAGAAAAATATAACTTAGAACATGGTATAACTCCTAAAACAATTATTAAACCAATACAAGATGTTATTAAAAATACTGATAAAGCAATTAATGATAGATCAAGTGTTACTATGACTAAGAAAGAAAAAGAAAAATTAATGAAAGATTTAGAAGCTGAAATGATGAAGGCAGCTAGAGACTTAGACTTTGAAAGAGCAACAGAACTAAGAGATGCATTATTCGAATTAAGGAGTCAATAAAAAATAAATAATAATTAATCAAAATATGATATAATTTAAATAGTTATAATATATGATAAAAAGGAGACTCTTTAGTATGAAAAAAGCAAAATCAATTATTATTTCATTTGGAATAATACTATCAATTATAATGTTTATTATTGGTTTATCTACTCAAAAAGGAGATAAAGTAGATACAGTCTATTATGTTGGATTTTGGATAGGAATTGGGATTATGATAATTGGGTTATTAATAAAGACTTCCAAAAAGACAATAGATAATAATGTAGATAAAAAAATTGATATAAAAACTGAATATAAAGAATATAATTTTAAATCATTGCAAAGTGGTAACGCAACTATTATAATTAACAAAGATAAAATAACTATAAAAAGAAGTGGATTGCTAGCAGCGAATGCACATGGTTTGACCGGTGAAAAAACAATTAAAATTAATCAAATATCTGCAGTTCAGTTAAAAGAAGCAAAAACAACTATTGGTTATATTCAATTTGTAATAATTGGTAGCCAAGAATCAAAAGGTGGTTTGCAGGACGCAATGAATGATGAAAATACAGTATGTTTTGATGGTGGATTTGATCCCAAAAAAGTTAATAATGATGCAAGAGAAATAAAAAATTATATTGATAATTATTCAGATTCAAATGAAAAAAATGTTATTATAAAAAAAGATGATAAATATGATGAATTATTAAAAATAAAAAAGCTACTAGACGAAGGTATTATAACAAAAGAAGAATTTAATAGTGAAAAGAAAAAAATAATGAATAAGAAATAGTGTTTTAAAAATCTAGAAAAAATGTGGTGTGTTCGCTACATTTTTTTTATTTATTTTGGTATAATAACAAATGTTTGGAAGTGAGTACTATGAACGATAAAATAATAGTTAGAGGTGCAAGAGAAAACAATCTTAAAAATATAAATATAGATTTACCTAAGAACAAGTTAATTGTTATGACTGGAGTTTCTGGATCAGGTAAATCTTCTTTGGCGTTTGATACTATTTATGCTGAGGGTCAAAGAAGATATGTAGAAAGTTTAAGTAGTTATGCAAGACAGTTTTTAGGAGTATCAGAAAAACCTGATGTAGATTCGATTGAGGGTCTTTCTCCAGCGATAAGTATAGATCAAAAGACTACTAATAATAATCCAAGATCAACAGTAGGTACAGTAACTGAAATATATGATTATTTAAGATTATTATTTGCAAGAATTGGTGTGCCTTATTGTCCTAATCATAATATACCTATTACTAGTCAAACTATTGAAGAAATGACTAATAAAGTGCAAGGTTTAGAAGAAGGATCTAAGATTATGATTTTGGCACCTATTGTTCATGGTGAAAAAGGTACTCATAAAGACTTATTTGAAGATTTAAGAAAAGATGGATATGTAAGAGTTAGAGTAAATGGTGAAATAAGAGATTTATCTGAAGATATAGAATTAGAAAAAAATAAAAAATCTAATATAGATGTTGTTATAGATAGATTAATAATAAGAGAAGATATTAGAAGTAGATTGTTTGAAGCATTAGAAACTGCTTCTAAGTTATCTGGTGGAAAAGTTGTTATAGATGTAGTAGGTAAAGATGAAATAGTTTTAAGTGAGAATTTTGCGTGTCCTCACTGTGATTATTCACTTCCTGAACTTGAACCTAGAATATTTAGTTTTAATGCCCCTTATGGAGCGTGTCCTTCATGTAAGGGTCTTGGTTTTAAAGAAAAAATCGATGGAGAATTAATTATTCCAGATGATAGTAAAAGTTTAAATCAAGGTTGTATAGTACCATATAAGAATATGGATGATGATAATATTATTATCCAAAAACTTGGTATTTTATGTGATAAATATAAAATAGATATGAATAAACCATGGTCTAAATTAACGAAAAAAGAAAAGGACTTAATACTAAATGGTAATGGAGAAATTATTCATTATCACTTTAAAACTAGAAGTGGTAATATCATGGATAATTTTGAAGAGAACACAGGTGTTTTAGGGTATTTAGAAAGAAGATATGCTGAAACAACAAGTGATTTTGTTAGAGAATGGCTTGGTAATTACGCAATTGAATCTCCTTGTGAAAAATGTCATGGATCAAGATTACAAGAACATGTTCTTAATATATTTATAAAGAAAAAGAATATAGATGATTTGTGTAAGATGAGTATTAAAGACTTATATGAATTTATATGTAATTTAAAACTTAATAAAGAGGAAGAAGAAATAAGTAGATTACTTATTAAAGATATAAAAGATAGATTAAGTTTCTTAATAAATGTTGGTCTAGATTATTTATCACTTGCAAGATCTGCTTCATCACTTTCTGGTGGAGAAAGTCAAAGAATAAGACTCGCAACTCAAATAGGTTCTAGGTTATCTGGAATATTATATGTACTTGATGAACCTAGTATTGGTCTACATCAAAGAGATAATGAAAGATTAATTAATTCTCTTATTCAAATGAGAGATCTTGGTAATACTTTAATTGTAGTAGAACATGATACTGATACTATGCTTGCAGCTGATTACCTAGTTGATATTGGACCAGAAGCTGGAGTTAATGGGGGACATGTTATTGCAGAAGGTACACCTAAAGAAGTAATGGATAATCCTAATTCTTTAACAGGTAGATACTTAAAAGGTATTGAAAAGATAGAAACTCCTAAAAAAAGAAGAAAAGGTAATAAATTAAATATCGAAGTTAAAGGTGCTTCTGAAAATAACTTAAAGAACATAGATGTTAAGTTTCCACTTGGTAAATTTATATGTGTTACTGGTGTATCTGGATCAGGTAAAAGTACACTAGTTAATGAAATATTATATAAAACACTAAGAAATAATTTATATAAAGCTAAAGAAAAACCAGGTAAATGTAAGAAAGTAACAGGTATTGAAAATATAGATAAAGTTATAAATATATCTCAAGATCCAATAGGTAAGAGTCCAAGAAGTAATCCTGCGACATATGTTGGAGTATTTGATGAAATAAGAGATGTATTTGCACAAACTAAAGAAGCTAAAATAAGAGGATATGAAAAAGGAAGATTTTCATTTAATGTTAAAGGTGGAAGATGTGAAGCCTGTTGGGGTGATGGAGTAAAGAGAATTGAAATGCATTTCCTACCTGATGTTTATGTTCCTTGTGAAGTATGTCATGGAACTAGATATAATAGTGAAACTCTTCAAATTAAGTTCAAATGTAAGACTATCGCTGATGTATTAGATATGACAGTAGATGAAGCATTATTATTCTTTGAAAATATACCAAAAGTAAAAAATAAACTTCAAACTATGCAAGATGTAGGACTTGGTTATATTAAATTAGGACAAAGCGCAACAACATTATCTGGTGGAGAAGCTGCTAGAGTAAAACTTGCTAAGGAATTACAAAAAAGACCAACTGGTAAGAGTTTATTTATTCTTGATGAACCTACTACTGGACTTCATACACATGATATTAAAAAGTTACTTGTTATCTTAAATAGAATAGTAGATAATGGA
>Ga0129307_1001228_pt1 | contig 29402 bp, 23 predicted proteins | sample P1105metagenome_FD_94437 | JGI IMG/M metagenome (GOLD analysis project Ga0129307, IMG submission 94437) | Capybara group fecal microbial communities from Wisconsin, USA - P1105 metagenome | ecosystem: Host-associated > Mammals > Digestive system > Large intestine > Fecal | place: USA: Wisconsin...
TCGTTGGCTTCATTTTAAACATTTTACAATTTTCCTCAAAATAGGACATTAAAACTAGCCCCTCAAAGCAAACCCTCAAGTTAGCCCCTCAAAAAGGCAGCCCCTCAACAAGTTTGATTACCCGAAATATTTACGGGCACGTTATTATTCTACGACAAATCACCAACAGTATGTTCCAACTTACCGTGCTTCTCATAGTGCGTCTTCGTCACAATCTCATTCTTAGAGTTAACAAAGACCACATTCGGCACATGCTTGTCAGCCTCTTCCGGTGTCATGCTGGCATAAGCCATGATAATTACATGATCTCCCGGTTTTACCATAAGAGCAGCTGCTCCGTTTAAGCAAATCATACCGGAACCCGGTTCACCTTCTATTGTATAGGTCTCAAAACGATTGCCGTTTTCCACATCTGCAATCTGCACATACTGATATTCGCGAATTCCTGCTGCTTCAAGCAATACAGGATCTACGGTAATGCTGCCTACGTAATCCGGCTCGGCCTGGGTTACAACGGCGCGATGAATTTTTCCCTGTAACATCGAAATTTCCATGTTTTCACACTCCAATTCTAAACAAATTCCTACAGCCTTCTATTTTATCACAAAGGAGTGGGAGATTCAAGGTTTTTTGATTCCACGGCAAAGGTTTACAAACTCAATAATTGGCACTGAAAGATATTTGTTTTTCTGCCAGCCCAATACAAAGGACTGGTGAAAATCAAAGTCCGGAATGGTTAGTTTAATCAGTTTACCGCTTTGCAGTTCTTTTTCTGCTGCATGTGAGGGGAGAATAGTAATACCCATTTTCTCAATGGCAGAGTTCTTTAAAATATCGAAGCTGATGCTTTCCCAAAAAGGAACTACCATATAGCCCTTATTTTTCATATATTGATCCAAATAATCACGTTCGTCGGTTCCGCTTTCCCGTAATAACAGGCGCACACCGGACAAGTAAGAGGCATCTGCCACAAGATTTTCCGGTAATCCGGGATAATCGGGAGAAGCAACTGCGATAAACTCATCCTGCTTAATTACTTCGCTGTATAAATCGGGAGCGTAGGGGAATTCGTCTGTAAGGATAATATCCAAATCGTTGGTGCGTAGCATATCCGCTATGATAATACTACGGTTAACATGAACCTTCACTTTTTCCAGAGGATGATCCAGTGTATATTGCATTAAAAGCTGATCCAATAGAGTGGTTCCGGCGGTATCATTGCTACCTACCCGGAGGATATGCTGGCTGCTTCCTTTTTTCATCATGTCCTCAAGCTCGGTATTCATATCCAGAATATTGCTGGCATAATCATATAAAAGATCTCCTGCTTCCGTAGGCTTTAACTCTTTGGGAAAGCGCTCAAACAGCACGGTCTGGTAATGCTTTTCCAGTTCTTTAATAGCCTGGCTTACAGAAGGCTGGGACATAAAAAGTTTATTGGCTGCGGCTGTCATATTTCGTTCTACGTATACGGTTGTATAAATCTTAAAATGTCGAAGGGTCATGGTTTTCTCCTTATACAGTAGGTGTCATTTCTCTTTCACAGTATACTAAATTGAAGGAGGATCCGCAAGTGGACAAAGGAAGTTCATTTTTTTGTTGCGAAAATCTCTTGCGTGCAATTAAATTCTATGTTACAATAAGAATCCAAAAAACCGACCGGTCGGTCGGAATGGAAAGCCGATATAATCGGAGCCGGAAGTAGTAGAAGAAGGAGGAAAACATGATTTCTAAGTTTAGTGTAAAGAAACCATATACAGTAGTGGTGGGAATCGTACTGTTGGTGATTTTGGGATACATTGCCATAACCAGAATGTCGGCAGATCTTTTGCCCAGTATGAACTTCCCCTATGCCATTGTTATCACATCAGATGTGGGAGCGTCCCCGGAAGAGGTGGAGAAGAAAATCTCTGCCCCCATTGAGGCTACCATGGCATCTATGACAGATATTAAGAAGGTATCTTCCATTTCCCAGGATAATGTGTCCATGGTAGTGCTGGAATTTGAGCAGAATGCCAACATGGACGCCATTACGGTGGAGATGCGTGAAAGTCTGGACGCATTAAAGGCGCAGTGGGATGATAATGTGGGAAATCCCAGCATTATGAAGATTAACCCGGATATGATGCCGGTTTTAATCAGCGCAGTGTCCAAAGAGGGTCTGAGTCCCCAGGAGTTAACGGAATATGTGGACAATGAAGTGGTTCCGGAAGTTGAAAGTGTGGCGGGAATTGCCCGTGTAACCGTGTCAGGCGGAGTGGAAACCAACATTCAGGTGACCCTGGATTCCGACAAAATTGCAAAGCTGAACAAAGAAGTGAAAAAAGCCCTGAACAAGAAGTTCGCCAAAGCAGAGGCGGATATTAAAAAGGCGCAGAATACCTTAAGCAGTCAGGGCAGCCAGCTGAAAAGCGGACAGGATAAGCTGATTGATTCCACTACGGATGCCGTAAATAAGCTGACGGATCAGAAAGTGGAATTGATGCAGAGCAAGACCAAGCTTTCGGAAAAACTGGCGGAACTGGAAGGAAGTCTTACGGGAAATGAGCAAATTGATGCAACCATTAAGGCGGGAATGACTTCCATTGAGAAGAATATTAAGAAAATCGACAAGGGTATTGAGACCATTAACGAAAACCTTGCTAAGTTAAATGCAGCACAGATTTCCGGAGCAGTGGATATGGGAAGCGCATCTGCGCAGATGGCCAGCGGAAAGACTAGTTTGTCGGATGCCCTACAGTCCTTGAAGGACAGCAAGAAAGCGGCTATGGAAGCTGCAGACCTTACCAAGATTCTAACTCAGGATGCAGTGGGCGGTATGCTGACAGCTCAGAATTTCGATATGCCGGCAGGTTATGTGGAAAAGGCTGGAGAGAAGTATCTGATCCGCGTGGGAGACGATCTTTCCGAGAAGAAGCAGTTAAACAATCTGATTCTTTTAGACATGGGATTAAAGGGTGTGAAACCCATCTACTTAAAAGATATTGCAAAGGTGGAATTTGTCGATAACTCCGCAGACGTATATACCAGTATTAACGGGGAACCGGGTATTTTACTTACCATGGAGAAACAAACCGGTTATTCCACAGGCGATGTAACGAAGGCAGCTATTAAGAAGTTACAGAGTCTGGAAAAAGAAGAAAAAGGCTTAAGTACCAAGACCATTATGGACCAGGGGATTTATATCGGTTACATTGTGAATTCCGTAGTGCAAAATATGGTGGTGGGCGGTATTCTTGCCATTATTATTCTGCTGTTATTCCTCCGGGATTTAAAACCTACACTGGTTATTGCCATTTCCATCCCGGTGAGCGTGGTAACGGCAGTGGTGCTGATGTATTTTAGTAACGTAACTTTAAACGTGATTTCATTATCTGGTTTGGCCTTGGGAATTGGAATGCTGGTAGATAACTCCATTGTTGTAATCGAGAATATCTACCGTTTGCGAAATCTGGGACTGCCGGTAAAAGAGGCAGCCGTAAAGGGTGCGAAACAGGTGGCAGGTGCCATTGTGGCATCCACGTTGACAACCGCTTGCGTATTCCTACCTATTGTTTTTACCGATGGTGTTACCAGACAGTTGTTTGTGGATATGGGCTTAACCATTGCCTATTCCCTGTTTGCCAGCCTTCTGATTGCATTAAGCTTTGTGCCTATGATGGCATCCGGAGTACTGGCAAAGAATAAGGAGAAAGAGCATAAGATTTTTGACGGAATTCAGAACTTTTATGCTAAAATATTAAAAGGAGCATTGCGTGTGAAACCGCTGGTACTTTTATTGGCGCTGGCATTACTGGTTGGCAGTGCCTATGCAAGTATGAGTCGCGGAACAGCCTTCTTGCCGGAGATGGAGAGTACCCAGATGACCGCAACTCTGGAAGTTCCCAAGGACATGAAGCTGGCAGAGGCCAAAGAGTTGTCCGATTCCATTATGGCGAAAATGCTGGAAATTAAAGATGTGGAAACCGTAGGTGCCATGACCGGAAGTGGAAGCGGAATGAGCATGATGAGCATGGGTAGTGGCGGCGGAAGCGGCGATATAACTATGTATCTCATTTTGAAAGAGGATAAGAAGCTCAGTAATACGCAAATTGTAAAAGAGATTGAGAAAAGAACCAAAGGCATGAAGGGGAAATTAACGGTACAGGCATCTGCTATGGATATTTCATCCTTTATGACCAGCGGAATTCAGGTTCATGTAGAAGGACGTGACCTTGAAAAACTGGAAAAACTCACCCGACAGGTGGAAAAGATAGTAAAGGGTACGCCCGGAACCAAGGAAGTGGAAAGCGGCCTGGAAGAAATGACTGCCGGAGTGAAGATTACGGTAGATAAGAAGAAAGCAGCTAAATATTCCCTAACTGTAGCCCAGGTTTATCAAGGGGTACAGAAAGAACTGGCGGATCCCAAGAGTGCCACCACCCTAAGTACCGATACGGCGGACTATGATGTGTTTGTTAAAAGCGATAAAGAAACAGACATGACGCTAAAGGAGATTAAGAATATTAAAATTCCATACAAGACCATGGATGGCGAAGAGAAAGAGATTTCTTTAAAGAAGATTGCACAATTGGATGAGCAGGAAAGCTTAAGTAAAATCTCTCGTGAAGCACAGAACAGATACATTGACGTAACTGCAAAGATTGATGACGACCATAATGTAGGACTTGTTTCAAATGAAATTAAAAAGAAATTAAATAAAATAAGCGTTCCGGAAGGCTATTCCGTATCCATGGCAGGTGAAGATGAGACCATCAATGATGCCATGGAACAGTTAACCTTAATGCTTTTGGTGGCTGTTGCCTTTATCTACCTTATTATGGTAGCGCAGTTCCAGTCTCTGCTGTCGCCATTCATTATTATGTTTACCATTCCGTTGGCATTTACCGGTGGTTTCCTGGGACTTTACTTTACGGGAAATGAAGTAAGCGTGATCGCAATGCTGGGATTTGTAATGCTGGCGGGTATCATCGTTAATAACGGTATCGTGCTGGTGGATTATGTAAATCAGCTGCGTGAAACCGGTATGGATAAAAAGAGCGCCCTGATTGAAGCAGGAAGAACACGTTTACGTCCTATTATGATGACGGCGTTGACCACGATTCTTGCTATGTCCACCACCGCTATCGGTGCGGGGATGGGTTCGGATATGGTACAGCCAATGGCAATTGTAACCATTGGAGGACTGGTGTACGGAACTCTTTTGACCCTGTTTGTGGTACCATGTATCTATGACCTGTTCCATCGGGAAAAGAGCATGGTGAAGGAGGAAATCGACGATGATATCACCAATTTATAAAGAACCTACCGAGAAAATGATACGATTATTTGACGCCGTGGCGGCTCTTTTGGAAGAGGGGGCCGACGTCAAAGATCTGAAGGTGATTGATATTACGGAACGTGCCGGCATAGGGAAAGGTACTGCCTATGAGTATTTTAAATCCAAGGAAGAACTTTTGCTGGAAGCGCAGATTTACTATTTTGACCAGAAGGTAAAATGGCTCTGCGAGCGGGTAGGCACAGCGGGGAACTTTGCCGAAGCCATTGAAGCCTGCTGTAAGGCAATTGATGACATGTTGGAAAATGAGGCGGGAATGGGAGTGCTGTTTCGTCATGCTCTGGCAGGAGCGGAAGAGGAAGAAACCCATATACGCTGTGAAGATACCAAGGGAATGGATTTGTTTTTTGCCGGGCTGGCACAGTTGGGACAAAGAGAGGGTATCATTCAAAATGCGGATGAAGAGGAAATAAGAAGTATTCTTATTACAGAATTGGTAGGCTATGGTATAGCCTGTCACATGTGGACAAAACGACATCCGGACAGGAAGGGATATGATGCCTACCAAATAAAAATGAAGAACCATTGCTTGAAAGCAATAAATCTACTATTATAATAGTATGATAATAGAAAGGTGGGGTTGAATGCGAGTGCTCCTTGTAGACGATGAGGTCCCAGCGTTGCGGGATTTGGAACGAGTTGTGAAAAAGCACTGCCCGGGAGAAATGGTTGCATTGGCCAATTCACCGGATGAAGCCAGGAGACTTTGTGTTGCTAGGAAGTTTGACGTGTTTTTCATGGATGTGGATATGCCGGGGACATCTGGATTGGAACTGGCGAAAGAGTTGAAGGAGCTGTGGCCGAGAATCAATATTATTATGACTACGGCACACCCCCAATATGCATTGGATGCGCTGAAGCTGTTTGTAAGTGGATATCTTCTGAAACCGGTTATGGAGGAAGACATAAAAGAGGTACTTTCCAATTTGCGAAATCCGGTTCCCAGATATCGGGACGGCCTTTTTGTTCAATGCTTTGGAAATTTTGAAGTATTTTACCATGGAGAACCGGTGAAGTTCGGAAGAAGTCAGGCTAAGGAAATCTTTGCCTATCTGGTGGATTTGAAGGGCGCAACAGCAACCAATGCGGAAATTCGTGCCGTCTTATGGGGTGACGAGGCGGATGATTCCGAGAAACAGAAGAATTATTTTGCCCAGTTGGTTCGTGAACTGAAACAGTCTCTTGCCAAGATTGGCTGCGAGGATGTGCTGGTGCAGGGGCGCAATGCATACGCCATAGCACCGGATAGCTTTTCCTGCGATTATTATGAAGCTATGGAAAATGATGCCCAGGCATTAAGAAATTTCCGTGGAGAATATATGAAACAGTATTCCTGGGCGGAAGATCGGGTTGGTTCTATTTGTGAATAGAAATGGTTACATGTAAATAGTTTATATGAAAGTGTGAAATGATTATGAAACCATATCGTTTCACACTTTTTACATGTAATTTGTAAGGGTTTTGTCATACAGGTCGTGCTACAATCTACCCAACAATTTGGGAATTGGGTTCTCAATCGGTGTAAATACACAATTTCAGATAATGAAATTTGTAAGAGAGGAGCGTGAGCGGTATGACGAAGAGTTTGATGAAGAAGATGAAAGAGCTGTTAGCTTATAGTTTGGTGATTATGTTGGTTGTGACAAGCTTCGACATGCGCGTGTTGGCAAATGAGCCGACAGAAGGAAATTCTTCCATTGAAGAAACTAACGATCAGAATATTAGCGAAGGTCAGGAAGAAAATGATGACCAAAATATTAATGAAGGTCAGGAAGGAAACGATGACCAGAATATTGATGAAGGTCAGGAAGGAAACGATGACCAGAATATTGATGAAGGTCAGGAAGGAAATGACGACCAGAATATCGATGAAGGCCAGGAAGACAATAACGATCAGAATGAGAATGACGAACAGGGCGAGGCAGAAGTGGGCGATTTTATCAAGACAAACGGTGCTGTAACCCTTACCGCAGAACCGGAGGTTTTCCCGGAAAATGCCATTCTTAGTGTTCGTGAAGCAAATGAAAATGAATTGGCAAATATCAATGCATTAGTAGAAACTCATAGGGCAGAAAACAGAACCCTTGAGGCAAGCTATACTTATCAGATTAATGTAATAGATGAGAATGAACAGCAGATTAATGCGAATACGGAAAAAGGAAGTGCAGCAGTAAACTTTACACTTCCGGAAACAGAAAATGAAGAACTGGAAGTAAGGGTATATCAGATCCAGAACTATGAAGTAACAGTTCTTAACGCTACTGTTGAAGATGGCGTAATCACTGTTGCCTACACCGATGGTGTTTATTATCATATCGAATATACAAAAGAAGCAGAGGAGGAAGAACAGCCTGCAGTTACTATCGGAAATCATGGTTACCCATACGGAACAAATATGGGAGATGGAATTACCTTCCATATTGATGTAACGGTGGATAGTGAAACAGAAGTAACTTATCAGTGGAAGTACGAACCGGCATCCGCTTTCGGTCAGGTAGACGATGGAGCAAGAACTTGCAGTGGAAAGAGCGGAACATTAGCAGCCGAAACCACAAAGATTACAACTACCTTCTCAGGTAGCGAATTAACAAACTCCGCAGTTTACTGGTGTGAGTTTAGTGATGGAAGTGCTACAACTCCGATTATGATAATTAAAAACGAAAGTCGTTGCTATATCTCCAATGGTCAGATGGCATATTCAATCTTTAATGAGCGTGGATTTTTAGCATTTGACATTATGGGAAAATATTGTGGAAGCTGGGTAACAAGAACAAGTTATGATGGCTATTGGAACTGGTATACTTCATCGGAAGCAAATCCGCAGAAAGTAACGGTACAAGGTACGAGCCCATCATCTAACCCATCTTTGGCAGAAAATAAAGTATATTTCCTGGAAAATGATTTTGCAGGTACGGAAGATTATACAGATAATGTGAAGGTTCATATGGTGCTTTTTGAAAGCACACTGGCAGCAGGACAGCATGCATTTGCATTCGGATGTGATGTTATGATTCGAAGAAATGATGCGGCACCTACTACCGCAGTATTGGATAGAGAGTTAGAATCCAGATTGGTACAATTACAGTTGGTAGATACCTATGGAAATTTGGAGGATGCATCGGATGAAGATGCTGCTTTAGTAGTAAAAACCTATGACAACATTTTTGAATCCCCGAAGTATCCGACTCACTTCTACGTAGGTGGATGGAGCCCGCGTTTTAATTTCGCATTCAATAAAGGCGAAAATAGCAGCGGAAGTAAGAAGACCCTTGACAATGGTATCGTTTATGAGGTACAGGGAGCAGACTCCGGAGCCAGCGTTTCCTGGACAAATCTGGAAGAAAATGCAACTGTATGCTACGCTTTTGGAATTGGTAAAGTTTCCCAGACCGGAGCAAAAACATCCGGATCCGTAAACTATGAAGCAGAAACTCTGGAAGGATTGTCACCAAACAAGAACTATCAGATTTCTGTAGTGGAGAATGGTGCAGTAGTAGAAACCTACTATTTTACAACCGGAGCAAATCAGAATAACGTTTCGTTGGAAGGAAACGATAAAGAAGGTACTCCATACTCCTTCCTTGGTAAAAATGTTATTATTCAGGAAGTTGTAAACGGAGTTGCAGGTGAAGCAAGTGACCCATTAGAAATTGCAGGACGTCCGATAGCAGAGGACGCAACTGTTAATGGTGAGGTTGATAGTGTAGTAGATAAACCGTATAAGGTAAAAGAGAACGAAATCGAAGTTACCCCAACCAGCATTGCTTTGAAGTTTACAGAACCGGGAGAAGATGCAACAGAGGAAGAAATCGAAAGTTATGAGAAAAAACTGGCGCAGGAATATAAGATTTTGAAGCAGAATGAAGCCGGAGAATGGATTAGTGTAAGCAATTGGTTAAAACCGGGAACATACAATCACAAGGTTGCTTTTACAAACTTAGATCCATCAACGGAGTATACCATCGTTGCAAGAATACCGGCAACATCCTATTCGCCGGCATCCGGAATAACAGAAGGAATCTTAGCAAAGACACTGGAGCAGATTGAATTTGCAGTGCCGGAAGAGGGATTAACCTTTGATTTTACCGGAGAAGAAATTGAGTATCCGGGTATTATTACCGCTACGGCCGGCGCAGAAATTGGTTACAGTATTAATGAATATACCTCCTATAGTGCAACCAAACCTACCATTACCAAGGGTGGAAAGCACACAGTATACTATCGTATTACAAAAGAAGGCGCGAAGACAGAATACGGTCAGTATGAAGTAATCGTAAATCCGGCACTGGTATACGAGGTAAATGGCGGAACATTACCGGAAGATACCAATACCAGATTTGTAATCGCATACAATTCACTCGTTCCTGAAGAAGGACGGATTGCCGAACCGGAGAAAAAGAATTTCGAATTCACCGGTTGGTATACCAATAAGAGTTTAACAACCCTGTGGAAGTTTGACGAAATGAGAATGACGGAAGATATAACCTTATACGCAGGATTTAAACCAAAGGCAGCAGATCCGATTCTTATTAAAGTAGAGGATGAGAATGAGGACTTTGATGTAGAGAGTATCGTACTTACAAAAGGTGATACAAGATATGAAGCAGAACTTTTAGAAGACGGTAAATACACAATCGACGGAAGTCTTCCGGATGGAGAGTATGTTTTAAAGACAACACTTATTGGTAAAGATGGAATAACCAGAAAAGTAATTTCCAAGAACGTGGTAATTGCAAGCGGAAAGATTAAAGGACAGGCAAATCAGGAAGTTACAGTTAACATTCCGAGTAAAAACGCTTTTTACCAGACAGAAGGTAAAAAAGAGGTCGGAGTTACTAACAGTGTATTGGACACTACAAAGGCAGAATCCGAAGGCTTGGATCAGGTAGCAATGAACAGCCACGATGAGAATACCAAGATTGTAGATGTTAAGCTTACAGTAGAAAGCCAGAAGGATATTTCTCAGATGGAGGAAGCTGATTTTGAAAATGATCCGGAAAGAAAGGAAATTTGGAAAGGTCAGAACAGCATCCAGAGTGAAAGTACAACAGAAAATGTAGAATTCCTGGATATGTCCATTGAAAAGGTTACAGTTAACAATGCTACGGAAGAACAAACCACAGCAAAGGTACGTGACACTGAAGAAGAAGGAAATACCGTATTAGAGATTTGTATTCCGTTTGAAACCAGAGATAAGAAAAACATTAAGGTTTATCGTCACCATTTCGCAAGCGAAGCTGACGAAGTTGGCGAGACAGTAGAATTCACCAGAGTAGCAGCAAGACAGACAAAGGGTGGAACATACTATAAGGATGGATACTTCTTCGTAGATTCCGAGCATGATTGCCTCTACATTTACGCTAGCAAATTCTCTACCTATGCAGTAGGATTTGACACAGGTGAAGATAACTTTGATAAGAAAAATTCCTCAAGCGTTTATTACGGATGGCTTTACCCATACGTATCATTAGCAGAGGAAGAAGAAACAAAGGCAACCGATTCTGAAGAAGAAACTACAGAAGAAACCACAGAACCCGAAGAAACAGAAGAAACCACAGAAAACGGAACCGAAAGCAAACAGAATAAGAACGTTACTGCAAACGGATATACCAAATATGAAAATCAGATTTTCATCAACAAGTCCTTAAAGGTTACTCAGACCGGTTCCAAGGTTACCGTTACCTGGAGTAAGGTTCCGGGAGCAGACGGATACAAAGTATTTGCAACCTACTGTGGAACAAGCTTTGATAAGAAACATCCGAACCAGATTGTAGGAAAGAATACAATTTCCGTAACTATCAAGAAGATCAACGGAAAGAAGTTGGATCTTACAAAGCATTACAAATTCTATGTAGTAGCTTACAAGAAGGTAAATGGAAAAGAAAAACAGCTTGGAAAGAGTATTACCGCTCATATCGCAGGAAGAAAGAATAGTAGCTGTACCAATGCTAAGAATGTAAAACTTCAGAAGAAGTCCATTACACTCAGTGTTGGTAAAACCGCAAAGATTCGTGCAACCGTAATCCTTGTAGACCCGAAGAAGGCAGAGCTTTCCGAAGGACATACCGCTCACTTACGTTTTGCATCCGACAACCGCGAAGTGGTTAAAGTTGACAAAAACGGCAAGATTACAGCATTAAAGAAGGGTACCTGTAAGGTATACGTATACGCAAAGAATGGTTGTACCAAAGCGGTCACCGTAACTGTAAAGTAAGAGAACCCAATATAAGAACTGCTGCACCATCGAAAGGTGGTGCGGCAGTTCTTTTTTTGTTGAAGGAATTTCACCGATGTACTATAATACAAAAATAGAAAAGAGGAGGGGGAAGTGTCATGACTGTTAACCAGTATATCCATTTTGCCTTAGAATTGTGGGGAGCGATTTTTTGCGCCATTGGCGTGATTTGTATTTATCTCACCAGGCATTACGATAAGAAAGCGGCATGGAATCTTTGCGCGCTGCTGATTACCGAGGGTGTGTTGAATGTAGCGGAAGCGCTGGCATATTTTTACCGGGGGAATGTTTCCTCCACGGGTTATGTGGTGGTAAGGGTGGCAAATTTCGTCGTATTTTTGTGCGGCTATTTTTTGGTGCTTTTTGTTTGTCGGTATTTGAATGCTGTGTTGGTTCGACAGGGATGTGTTACACCAAACTGGTGGAAGAGAAGTGTTTATATTTTATGCGGTATCGGATCTCTTTTGCTGGTGTTGTCCCAGATGTTTGGATTTTATTATGGATTTGATGAGCAGAATCGGTATTATCGTCATCCGGAAACCTACTGGATTATGATTATCCTGGGGGCAGTGCCCATGATTCCTTTATATATCCAGATTATAAAGAACAGGAAAGCGTTTAAGACTATACAGTACGTGAGTTTTTTGATTTTCATTATTTTGCCGGTGGGTGGCTATCTGTTTCAGATTTTTTTCTACGGAGCCTCCATCTACAATGTTATGAATAGCATCTGCCTGATTTTCTTTGTGGTGGCTTACGAGGCAGAGTATGCAGCCTACATGGTGGAACAGGAACGAAAACTGGCGGAGGAGCGATTGCATCTGTACCATAGCCAGATTCAGCCTCATTTTATTTTCAACAGTATTACAACAATTTTTTCCTATCTGCCAAGAGAGTCTAAGGCAGGAGAGGTGTTGACGCATTTTACCAAGTTTCTGCGGGGCAGTATTGACCTTTTAGCGGAGACGGAGTGTATTCCGGCAGAACGGGAACTGGAAACGGTAGAACACTACCTGTATATGGAAAAAGAGCGATTCGGAGATGATGTAAAAATAGATTGGAACATCCGGGATCGTGATTTTAAGTTACCTACCTTTACAGTTCAGGCATTGGTGGAAAACGCAATCCGCCATGGAATTCGGAAAACACAGGATGGAAAAGGAACGCTAAAGATTTGCACGTACTGCACCGGTGCGGAACACATTATAGAAGTAGAAGATGACGGTGTGGGATTTTCACCGGATGTGGCTACAGACGACAGAGCCCATATCGGTTTAACCAATGTACGAAACCGTTTGGAAATGATGTGTGGTGGAACATTAGAAATTGAAAGCGAGCCGGGGAAAGGTACCAGGGTTAAGGTTCGGATTCCGGTAGAACGGTAGGGGAGAGCATGAAAGCCTTTTTTTTTAAAACAAAGCAACTATATACCAGAATATACAATGGCCTGATTGGTGACCATGATTTGTGGCAGCAGCTTTTAAACATTGCAGTTGTGATTGCCATTGTGGGAGCGCTGATTTCAGCCATTATATCCATTGCGTTGAAAAGCTCGCCAATTGCCATTGCGGCCTTTTTGGTGACCTGTATATTTGAGGTTTTTTGTCTGATTCTTTCTTTGAAATTGGATGATGTTATTTATGCTGCGGTTTTGTTTTCCATAGTGGCTAATTTTGTTTTGTTTCCCATTATGTTTTTTACTTCCGGTGGAATTCACGGAGGTATGCCCCTGTGGCTTTTGCTAAGTCTTGTAATCAGCTGGGTGGTGGTGCGGAAAAAGATTTTGTATTTTATCTACGCCGCAGGATTGATTTTTCAAAGTGCATGTATTCTGTATAGTGAGAGCCATCCGGAGTCGGTTATCTTCTTTGCATCCGGGCATGCGGTGGCAGTGGATGTGATTCAATCCCTGGTATTGGTATCACTGATTTTCGGAATCATTATCCGTTATCAGGGCAGAGCCTATGAAAAGAAAAAAGAGGAACTGGATGAAGCCAATTACTATCTGGAACTGGCTAACGAAAGAATTACCATGCAATCTATGTATACCCTGGCAAAAACCATTGATGCCAAGGATCAGTATACCAACGGTCACTCTATGCGGGTGGCGGAGTACTCCAAGATGATTGCAGAGAGAATGGGATTATCCCACGAGGAAAATGAAGAAATTATGAATATGGCAATGCTCCATGATATCGGTAAAATCGGTGTTCCGGATGCCATTATCAATAAGAATTCTTCTCTTTCGGAGGATGAGTATTACATTATCAAGGGACATCCTGTAATCGGTTATGACATTTTATCGGAAATGCCGGAAATGCGAGAAATCGGTGTGGGTGCCAGATGGCACCATGAGCGGTATGACGGAAAAGGTTATCCGGATGGTTTGAAGGGGGAGGAGATTCCTCTTCCTGCCAGAATTATTTGTGTGGCAGATGCTTACGATGCCATGACAAGCAACCGAAGCTACCGAACCTACATGCCTCAGGAAAAGGTTAAACAGGAAATTGAAAAAGGCAGGGGAAGTCAGTTTGATCCCGGCATTGCAGATATTATGCTTGCCATCATGAAGGAGGATACAGCCTATGAACTTCATGAATAGTAAGCCGTTTTTGAAAGAACTATATGAATATGCCGTAAAGGAAGGGCTTTTACAGGAACAACTCTTAAACGCGGACAATATAGAAAACTATATCCGTACGGCTGTGGATGCCTATCAGGATTATCCGCTTTTTACCAAGTTGTTTGACGGGAAATATGATAAAAGCACGATGCAGCGCATGGTGTCCGTGGATTTTCGGGGTAGATTGGGGAAAATTGCAGGTATAGCCGGTGCCGGATACGAGTCGGTGTTGCTGGTGGAACCACCGCTGGCAAAAAAGACGGGGATGCTCCAGTATTTTAAGGTGGCAAAAGTATCTGATTTTGGATTACTTTTTCATCGCACGACCTATCGTCAGGAAGACTATGAGAAATTTGCTTTGGAAAAAAGGCAGCTTTACCTGGATGCGAAAACCTGGTATGTCTATGTTTTTGCCACCAAAAAAGAGGCACAGGGACAGGGATATGGAAAGCAGTTAATGAAAATATTGCTTTCTTTTGCGGATAAAATGGGGTATCATATTTGCTTGGAGACTGATTTGAAAAAGAATGTAAGCCTGTATGAACATTTTGGCTTCCGATTGATGGACGCTTCCGTATACAAGGGAACGCTGGAGCATTATGTTATGGTGTACGCGGGGGAATCAGAATAAAGCAGTAAAGAGAGAAAAAATGAAGGAAATAACTATAGAAGAACTTCGTCAATGGGCGAGGGATACATACGAATTGATTGATATACGAGATGAAGGGCTGACGATGTACGGTATGATTCCGGGAGCTTTGCATATCGATGAAAAAACGCTGGAAGGGGAGAGTTGTCCGCAGGTGGAAGTTATTCCGGAGGGCAAAAAACTGGTTTTGTATTGTCAGATGGGACGCAGAACACAAGAATTGGAGGAAGTATCTTGCCTGGAAGGAAGAGATTGCTACAGCCTTTGTGGTGGTTACCTTGGTTATATTCGAGCCACCATGGAAGAAGAAAGTAATCAGGAAGATAAGAAGCAAAAGGCAGAAAAAAGTATCCAGAAGAAATTCCACAAGCAGTTGTTTACTCCTTTTGCCAAGGCGTGCAAGAACTATGAGTTGATTCAGGATGGAGATCATATTGCGGTATGTATTTCCGGCGGAAAAGATTCCATGCTGATGGCAAAACTTTTTCAGGAAATACAACGACACAGAAAGATGCAGTTTGACCTGACCTTTCTTGTAATGGATCCGGGCTATAATAAGGAGAACCGAGCACTTATTGAAAGTAACGCAAAGGCGCTGGGAATTCCGGTTACTATATTCGAAAGTACGATTTTTGATGCGGTGGATACCATTGAAAAAAGCCCTTGCTACATCTGTGCAAGAATGCGCCGGGGCTACCTTTACAGCAAGGCAAAAGAGCTTGGCTGCAATAAGATTGCATTGGGACATCACTATGATGATGTAATTGAAACGATTTTGATGGGAATGCTTCATGGTGGACAGATTCAGACCATGATGCCGAAGTTGCACAGTACAAATTTTGAGGGGATGGAATTGATTCGACCTCTGTATTTGGTACGGGAGGCAGATATCTGCGCGTGGCGGGATTATAATGATTTACACTTTTTACAGTGCGCCTGTCACTTTACAGATACCTGTACCACCTGTCATGAAGACGGAACCACTTCTTCCAAGAGACTGGAAACCAAGAAGTTGATTGCGTCCTTAAAGAAGGACAATCCCTATTTGGAAGCCAATATTTTTAAAAGTGTGGAAAATGTCAACTTAAGTACGGTTATTGCTTACAAGAAGGATGGTGTAAAGCACCATTTCCTGGATGAATATTAGGAAAGTCCCCATTCTTCCCAGGTTTCGGGACCTAATTTCTGCATGGAGACGGAGTGCGTATGTTAGAAGAATTATGTAAAAAGTGGGAAGCTACCTACCGTTACGGGACGGTGGAGGAGCGGAAAAAAAGAGGGGCCTTGTGGGAGCCCTATTATACCGGTATTTATGAAAGCCAGCTTGGAAAAAGCTTTGCACTGCCTAAAGAAGAGGCGGGCATAATTCGTGAACTGGTAGAAAAAGGAATACTGAACAAGGATAGTAAGGTGCTGGACATTGGTTGCGGTACCGGATATTATACTCTGCAGATGGCAAAACACTGTAAGTCCGTTACAGCCATTGATTGTAACGAAGCGGCCATTGCAGTGTTAAGGGAGCGGTTGGAAAACTGCGGAATACAGAATGTGGAGGCAAAAAGCGTAGCCTGGGAGGATTTTGAAACCCTGGAGAGCTTTGATTTGGTTTTTACTTCCTTGTGTCCGGCCATTTGTAATTTGGAAGAGTTAAAGCGGATGGAGGGACTGACAAAGGACTATTGTGTAATCCATACGGTTCAGAAAGGCTCTTATGACAAGTATCGTAAGATGATGATGGAAGAACTTAAGTTGAAACCGGAAGGAATGGTGACGGAATACAGTATCTACCTGGATGTATTAAAAGCTTTAGGGAGAAGCGTAGAGACTTACGAAGAGTCATCTTGTCGGGAATATCAATCCTCTCTTCCGGAATTATTGGAGAATTACAAGGTGTATTTCAAAATCTTTGGCATGGAGGAAGCACAAATTCAATCCTTTGTAACGGATTTTTTTGAAAAACATCAGGTGGATGGACATTTACAGGATGAGTCACAAATGAATATGGGACTTTTGATTTGGAAACCGAAAACGAAATAAGAGTACTTGACAGAAATACATCTATCCGATATAATATGGAATTGGTAAGCAGAAGCTTATCAAATGCTGTGCCTAAGGCGCAGGATAAACAGTTTTTTGAATTTGTAAGTATGTCATGAAGGCGTACATTTTCCTAGAGGGAAAGTGTACGCTTTTTTTATGTCAAAAGGAAGAAGGAGGAGAAAAAATGGCTTGTTTTTTAGTATCAGCAGCAGAGGCAGTTGTTGTAACTGCAGTAGAAAAGGCTGAAGAAAAGAAAGAATTACAGGCAATTGAGACCGGTGTTGCAAAGGAAATCGAAGTAAAGGTTCCCTTGAGCAGAAAGTTAAAATGGCTTACCTATATGTTATGGGGAGGCGCTGTTTTACTGGCATTTGAGCATGTATGGCATGGAGAAGTAGTGCCCTGGTTTCCATTTTTAACGGCGATGTCGGATCCGGCGGATGCGGCGGAGATGTTCCACGAAATGGCAACCGTAGGTGTTACTATGGCGGCATTGATTACTGTAGTTTGGCTTGGTATGTGTAAAGCGGCAGATGCCATCGTAAAACGCCCTGTTGGAAGAAACGCAGCACGTTTTATGTAGTTGCATAAGGAGGAAATGAAAAATGACTTTATTAATTACCGTATTTGCAGCAGTGATTTCTACTGTGGTTTGGTATAACCGCAAGGACGATAATATGAAGCTTGGCATTTTACTGTTCATGTATTGGGGTGCTTCCATTATGTGGCTTGTAGATGCAATTTATGAATATGCAGAATTGCATGAGGAGTATTTTACTCCGGCAGCAGCGGATATGTTAAATGATGCATTTTTAGGACTTTCCGTAGTTGCATTGGGACTTGTAATCTGGGTTGTAAGATTGTTGATTACAGATCCGAAGGGTTCTGTGCACAGAGCTCTTACCCGTAAAAAAGCTTAGTAGTTTTCCATATCATTTACTATTGTGTATGTTAAAGAGGGACGTGAAATTTTTTCACGTCTCCTCTTGCGTTTTGGGAAAAAATCGACTATACTATGCTCCAAAGTTATTTAAAAAGGCTATGATAAAGGGGTTTTTATGTATTACAGATATGAAGTATATGATAAGCAAGGATGTGTAGGCGGTTTATTTCGGGGGTCTGCGTATCCGTTAAATGCTTTGTTTGATCTTGATAAAGAAGATTTTACAAAGTTGAATATGGTATTGGATAATTTGTTTGATAACGACTGGTTGATTAGTCCCAAGCTACCGGATGGTACGCAAGCTGATTTCTATTTTACAGATATTGGAAATGAAAAGATAGAGCCTTATCTAATCGACATAAATAAGCTTATGAAAAAAGTTGGCTACAGAGTAATGTCTAAAAATATAGATAAATGCAATGATGACATTGTATATAGCGACGAAAACCAAATTGCTATTATTAGGCGATGATTTTCTTCTTGCAATTTCAATGCAAAAGGGCTATACTGATTTTTATAGTTATATAAGTAATTGCGAAACTGCTCTGCGGCGCGTGCCGCATGAGCGATTCGCATATACTTGATTTAAAGGCTGTGATAAAGAGGAGTACATATCCGGAGGCTGTCAGAGAGGATCTTTCACCGGCTGCAAGGAGATCTCAGGGAAGGATATGGAAGGTAGCTTTTGAGCCGATGTCTGAACCATGCACTGGAGGTGACGGTCTGAGCCGTATTGTCAGAGTATCGAAGTAGGGCACTCCGGGAGTTCCCGTTACAGAACCCAATGAGATGCGCATTTCGATGTGTAAGTAAGGTGGTACCGCGATAACACGCCCTTACAGAGGAGTCCTCTGTAAGGGCGTTTCTTATATGTAGGAAGAAGCCCCCGAGGACTCAAGAAGAAGTATATGAGCACCTCCCTAATGTTGTTTGTGCGACTGGGGTATTGCATGGTGTGTATTCTCAAGAGCAAGGTTTTTGCGGGCGTCGGCACTTGATTTTTCGAAGGAAAATCATAGTACCGTTACGCATGCAACGAAGCGAAAGCGACCTTGCGTTGAGAATACACACCACGTAAGAGGAAAGGTGCTCTCGCAAACAATATTTCGGAGGTGCGAATATGAGCAAAGAACTTGCAAAAACCTATGAACCTCAGGGACTTGAGGAAAGACTGTACAAAAAATGGGAAGAGAATGGATACTTCCATTCTGAAGTTGATTATGACAGAAAGCCGTTTACCATTGTGATGCCACCACCAAACATTACCGGTCAGCTTCACATGGGACATGCGCTTGATAACACCATGCAGGATATTTTAATCCGTTATAAGAAAATGCAGGGATTTAATGCATTGTGGCAGCCGGGAACGGATCATGCAGCGATTTCTACCGAGGTTAAGATTATCAATGCATTAAAAGAGCAGGGCATTGATAAAGACGAATTAGGACGTGAAGGCTTCTTAAAACGTGCCTGGGAGTGGAAAGAAGAGTATGGTAATCGTATCGTTAGTCAGCTTAAGAAGATGGGTGCGGCAGCAGATTGGGAGAGAGAACGTTTTACCATGGACGAAGGTTGTAGTGAGGCTGTATTGGAGACCTTTGTACGTCTTCATAAGAAGGGGCTCATTTACAAGGGCAATCGTATTGTAAACTGGTGTCCTGTATGTAAGACATCCATTTCTGATGCAGAGGTTGAGCATGAAGATCAAGCAGGACATTTTTGGCATATCAACTATCCAATTAAGGATTCCGATGAATTCGTAGAGATTGCTACTACCCGTCCTGAGACCATGATTGGTGATACCGCCATTGCAGTAAACCCAAATGACGAGCGTTTCAAGCATTTAATTGGTAAAAAAGCAATTCTGCCGTTAGTTGGAAGAGAGATTCCAATCGTGGCAGATGAATATGTAGATATGGAATTCGGAACCGGTTGCGTTAAGATTACACCGGCTCACGACCCCAACGATTTTGAAGTTGGAAAACGTCATAACTTAGAAGAAATCAACGTTATGAACGATGATGCCACCATGAATGAGAAAGCCGGCAAGTATGCGGGCATGGATCGTTACGAAGCCAGAAAAGCCATGGTTGAAGATTTGAAAGAACAGGGGCTTTTGGTAAAAATCGTTGACCATTCCCACAACGTTGGAACCCACGATCGTTGTAAAACCACCATTGAGCCAATGGCAAAATTACAATGGTTCGTTAAGATGGATGAGTTGGTAAAGCCTGCGATGGCTGCAATTGAGAAAGGCGATTTGAAATTCGTTCCGGAGAATTATTCCAAGACTTATTTCCATTGGTTGGAGGGAATGCGCGATTGGTGTATCAGCCGTCAGTTATGGTGGGGACATCGTATTCCGGCTTATTACTGCCAGGATTGTGGCGAAATCGTAGTTGCGAAGGAGATGCCAAGTGTATGTCCGAAGTGTGGAAAGAATCATTTTGAACAGGATCCGGATACTCTGGATACCTGGTTCTCTTCTGCATTGTGGCCGTTCTCAACATTGGGCTGGCCGAAGGATACGAAGGAGTTGGATTACTATTATCCAACTGACGTATTGGTAACCGGATACGATATCATCTTCTTCTGGGTAATCCGAATGGTATTCTCGGGATATGAGTATACCGGAAAGTGCCCGTTCCACACCGTTTTGATGCACGGTTTGGTTCGTGATGCGCAGGGAAGAAAGATGAGTAAATCCTTAGGAAACGGAATTGACCCGTTGGAAATCATTGACCAGTATGGTGCCGATGCATTGCGTATGGCGCTTTTGACCGGAAATGCACCGGGTAACGACATGCGTTTCCGTGATGAGAAGATGGAAGCAAGCCGTAACTTCGCTAATAAAGTATGGAATGCATCCCGTTTCATTATGATGAATCTGGAAGGTCAGAATGTAACGAAGCCGGAGGTTTCAGAATTAAATAACCTGGATAAAGCGATTTTGTGCAAGCTTAATAAGCTGTCGAAAGAAGTAACTGAGAACCTGGATAAATACGAGCTTGGTATTGCACTGGGTAAGGTTTATGATTTCATTTGGGATGAGTTCTGTGACTGGTACATTGAGATGAGCAAGCCGGTTCTTTGGGCAAAAGAGGAGAATCCGAAGGCTGCCAATGCAACTCTTTGGACCTTGAAGACGGTACTTCCCGATGCCATGAAGTTGCTTCACCCATTTATGCCGTTCATCACTGAGGAAATCTATTGTACCTTACTTCCGGAAGAGGAAAGCATTATGTTAGCCAGCTGGCCGGAGTATACCGAGGAACGGAACTTTGCTGAGTACGAAACACAGTATGAGATGGTAAAAGAGCTGGTTCGCGGTATCCGTAATACCCGTACCGGCATGGATGTTCCGCCAAGCAGAAAAGCAAAAGTGATTATCGTAGCAGGTAAGGAAGAGGTAAGAAATACGTTTGCCGCTTTTGAAAACAGCTACAAGAACTTAGCTTCTGCCAGCGAGATTGTAATTCAGGCAGAAAAGACCGGTATAGCAGAGGATGCAGTATCCGTAGTGACTGCCGATGCAGTATGTTATATTCCTTTGGCAGAGCTTATTGACTTTGAAAAAGAAAAAGCGCGTCTTACCAAAGAAAAAGAGCGTTTGGAAAAAGAACTTGCCCGCTCTCACAACATGTTGAATAACGAGAAATTCGTAAGCAAGGCTCCGGAAGCTAAGATTCAGGAGGAAAAAGATAAGCTGGCCAAGTATGAGCAGATGATGGAAGAAGTTACGAAGCGGTTAGAATCTTTGCACTAAATAAGTAGATTATAGTTTGTTTTTTCAGAAATCATGCTTACTTTTGAAAAGTTTATGAAAATATACAGAGTACTTGCGTAATGGCGAGAAGGATGGTAGAATAATCTATATAGTCTGCCGTCCTTTTTGTTTGTTCGGAAAGTATGGTTGTATTTTGACGGCAGAGATTAAGAAGGAAAAGGAATCGTCTATGAGCATTTCACAGGAAGTTAAGCCGGAAGTTAGATTCGGCAAAGATAATATGGAAGCTTATCTGACCTTGCCGCCACCACCGGAGGGGCAGGAGTATTCAGTCAGAGAACTGATGCAGATCCTGGATTCCAAGGGTGTGAAATACGGTGTGGATCAGGAGATGCTGATCCGGATGATCAGTGAAAAGACGTATCGCATTGAACGGCGGGTCGCTGTGGGAGAACAACCGGTTGAAGGATATGATGGTTATTATGAATTTTTGTTCAATCGGGAGTTTAACCGTACACCGAAGGAATTACCGGATGGCGGAGTGGACTATCGTTCTATTAATGTAATCGCTACTGTCAATGAGGGAGACCAGATAGCACTTTATCATCCTTGCGTGCAGGGTAAGAATGGTTTTAACGTTAAGGGCGCTATTATTAATGCCAAGCGTTGTAAAGAACTTCAGCCTTTGCGCGGTAAAGGATTTATGCGAAGCGAGAATGGCGAAGAGTATTATGCGGAAATTTCCGGTAAGATTGATTTCGTCAATGATCGTTTGATAGTCAGTCCGGTATATGAGATTCCCAGCGATGTGGATATGCACACCGGTAATGTGGATTTCAACGGTGATGTTGTAATTCATGGTGCAGTGAAGGCAGGTATGAGCATTAAGGCCACCGGAACCGTTACCATTGATGGAATTGTAGAAGCGGCAGATATTACGGCGGGTAAGGATATTGTATTAAAGAGCGGTTTGATGGGTAATTCCCATGCACTTTTAACCACCAAAGGAAATCTGTATGCGAAATTTGTAGAATATACCAACATTGATGTGCGTGGCAATATCAATGCGGAGTCCCTTTTATCCTGCGACGTGGTTTGCGGAGAGAAGGTTATTATTGAAGGAAAGCACGGAAGCATTGTAGGCGGTATTGTTCGTGCTGTAGGCGGTGTTGTAGTGAACAGCCTTGGTAATGAAGTGGAGCTTCGTACAGAAGTTGCCGTTGGAGCCGAAGGTGATGTATACCGTCGTTACAAGATGCTGGAACAGAAGCTTGCCAACTCCAGAAAGCAGTTAGAGATTATTGATGAGAAGATTAAGGAGATTGACAAGGAGAATTCCCGCAAGAGCGTTATGGATCGTCCGAAGAGTGATCCACGTAAGGTTTCACTTTTACGTAGCAAGATTCATGAGAACTCTGTTTTGCAGGAGGATCAGCTGGAGAAGGAAGAACTGGAAAGTGTTATTGCAAGAGCCGAAGGTGCTAATATTCAGGTACTTGCAACGGTACATCCGGGAACCTGTGTAAGAATTGATGAGAGCAGGCTGGATGTGAAGACAGAACAGTTTTCCGTGAAATTCGTGAAGCGTGTAGATAAGATTCAGATGGAAAGAATTACAGAAGCATCAATATAATTTTAGAGGGAATAAGGAGCCGTCCATAAGGACGGCTCTATTTTGGTGTGAGAGGGTGGTAAATGTCGAAAAAAGCGCAAAAAAAGCGGGGAAAACCCTTGAAATTCGCTAGGGAGATATTATAATAGTAGGGAAACTAGTTTGTAATGAAGCGTAAGAAGACAAGGTGTCAGATCATGAATTATTGTGAGGCAGAAGCCTATTTATATGAAATACCGAAATTTACCAAGAAGAATCCGTTAGAACATACAAAGGAACTGATGAAACAGTTGGGAGATCCTCAGGAGAGCTTTTCTACCATCCATGTGGCGGGAAGTAACGGAAAAGGCAGTGTTTGTGCCATGATTCACAGTGCAATCTGTGAAGGTGGACATCATTGCGGATTGTTTACATCTCCACATTTGGTTTCTTTGACGGAACGATTTCAAATAGATAAAAAGCCGTGTAGTGAGGAAATTTTCCTGGAAACCTTTGATGAAGTGCTTTCTGTGGCGAAGGAGATGGAGGCACATCCCACCTTTTTTGAAATGATTTTTGCCATTGGTATGGTGATTTTCAAGAAAGCGCAGGTTGAATATGTGGTATTGGAAACCGGTCTGGGAGGAAGGCTGGATGCCACCAATATTGTAAAGAAGCCGAAGATTTGTGTTATTACAGCCATTAGTTTGGAGCATACAGAATATCTTGGAGATACGCTTAAAGCCATTGCCGGTGAGAAGGCCGGGATTATTAAAGACGGCGTTCCGGTAATTTTTGACGCGAAGCATAAGGAAGTTGCAGATGTAATTTTTAAAACTGCAGAACCGAAGCTTGCCCCGGTATATCCGGTGTATCCGGGGGATATTCAGATTACAGAGAAGAAGGATTCCTGTATGTCCTTTGTATTTGACCTAAACGGACATAAATCTCCGGTGCAGATTCCTTTTGTGGCGGATTATCAGGCGGAAAACGGCGCCCTTGCCATGCAGGCCTGTGAATTGCTGATCGCAGAAGGGGTTATGACGTTGCCTCAGTTTTATGAGGGAATGAAGAAGACAGTTTGGCCGGGCAGAATGCAGCAATTGCGTCCCGGTGTTTATGTGGACGGAGCCCATAATGTAGATGGAATCCGGGTGTTTTTGCAGACGGCGAAGCATATTGGAAGTAATCCCAAGGGACTACTGTTTGGCATGGTGAAAGAGAAGAATTATGAGGAGTGTATTCACATGATTCGGGAATCTCATCTTTTTTCCACCATTGTACTTACCCAGATTGAGGGACCGAGAATGCTTCCGGCAACAGAACTTTTAACCTTTTTTGAAGGGGAACAGGATATAGAAATTAAGGTGGAACCGAATATCGGAGCTGCCTTTCATAGAATCTGTGAGGTGGAGGGAACCGCTTTTTGCGCAGGATCCCTGTATCTGGCAGGTGAAATTTTGAAGGAGAATGAGCATGATTAATTTTGAAGAAGAATTAAAGAAGTTTAAACCGAGCTTAGAAGTGGAACAGACAGAAGAGGCGATTTACAGCCAGGATTTGGATGATATGACAGATTTGATGAAGAAAATGATGAAGGAAGCTGAGAAGAAGAACAGATAGGAGAGCGTAACATGAATGTATATCAGACCATACGTACACGCTCGTTACTGTATTATAACAGGGGATTGGAGTGCGCCAATGTGCGAAACCTGTCCCGGGCAGTAAATTATCTGAGAATGAGCGTGCGCTGTGATAAAACAAATATTGAAGCCCGGAATTTACTGGGACTTTGTTACTATGAAATGGGAGAATATGTACTGGCCCTCAGGGAGTGGGTTATCAGCGAGAATATGAAGACTGAGGACAACCCTGCCACCCGGTACATGAAGGCGGTACAGCCGGATATTACCCGTACCGGCAAGTACAGTCAGTGTGTGAAGAAATATAATATGGCGCTGTCTTATGCGAATTCCGGCAGTGAGGATTTGGCGGTTATTCAGCTGAAGAAGGTTTGCTCCATGAATCCCAAATATGTAAAGGCACATTTGCTGTTGGCCCTATTATATATTCATCAGGAGCAGTACTCCCAGGCAAAGGATGTGCTGAAGAAAATCAGCCGTGTGGATGCCAATAATATTGATGCTCAGCGTTATATGCAGGAAGTGCAGGAAAACATCAATAAGAATCCGGCTCGGAGTAAGAAGAAATCCGTTGCGGATGATTCGGTGGAGTATAAGAGCGGAAGCGAAACCATTATTCGCCCGGCATATTTTAAGGATAATGCCACCATCAGTACCATTGTAAATATTGTTTTTGGAATTGCGGTAGGATTTTTGATTGCATTTTTCTTGGTGGTTCCGGGAGTGCGTCGACAGGCATCGGCAGAAAGTGCTGCCAAGCTGGTGGAAGCAAATAACACCATCTCTACCAAGAATGTGACAATTCGCAACTATCAGGATCAGATTGATGAGTTAAATGAGAAGATTGAGAAAGCGGAGAAGAACAGTAGCAAATCCGAAGGCAACATGAATTTCTATAAGAATCTTCTGCAGGCTTATGTGAAGTACGAGAACAAGGAGTACGAGGAAGCCGGGGAAATTCTTGCAAAAGTGGATGAAAGCAAGATTGAGAAGGACTTCAAGAAGGCTTATACCGCGTTGAAGGAGCAGGTGAATAACCGTTATCTGCGAATTCTGTATAAAGAGGCAGCAGGCAACTACAACCAGGGAGAGTACGAAAAAGCCATTAAGACTTTCGAAAAGATTATGGATGTGGATGAGGAATTTGCCGATGGAGATGCATTGTATTTCCTGGCCCAGTCCTATCGTATGAACGGCGATTCCCAGAAGGCCATTATGATGTATCAGAAGCTGATTGAACAGTATCCGGATACCTATAAGGCCCGCAATGCTCAGCGGTATATGGATCAGTTAAAGAATAATTAATAAGATTTTTACGAAAGACAATCACGAAACTGCGTGGTTGTCTTTTTTCGTTGGAAAGGAGAGCCTATGGAAGCAGAGTATAAGGTAGAGGAGCAGGTGCTTACAATTTACTTGCCGAAAGAATTGGATCATCACGTGGCGGATAAAATAAGACGGGAATCGGAGGTGTTTTTGGAAGAGAGACAGATTCGGAAGGTTATCTTCGACTTTTCGGACACGGTGTTTATGGATAGTTCCGGTATCGGAATGGTTCTGGGAAGGGTGAAGCGCCTTCGTTTGTTGGGCGGAAGCGTGGAGGCATGTCAAGTAGGCAACAGTGTCTATCGGATTTTAAATATGTCCGGGTTGGAAAGGGTTATCAGTATTAAACGGAGGGAAACAACATGGGAGAAATAGAAAACTATATGAAAATCGAGTTGCCTGCCATTTCGGAAAATGAAGGTCTTGCACGTATGCTGGTCAGTGCTTTTTTACTACCGTTAAATCCAACAGTGGAAGAATTGGCGGATGTGAAAACCGCTCTTTCCGAGGCAGTAACCAATGCAGTCATCCATGGATATGAGGGAAGGGGAGGAACCATGGAGCTTACTTTTGAAAGGAAGGGAAGAGTAGTACTTTTTCAGGTGTCGGATTATGGCGTGGGTATTCCGGATGTGGATAAAGCAATGGAACCGCTTTTTACCACAAAACCGGAAATGGAGCGATCCGGCATGGGGTTTACTTTTATGGAAGCCTTTATGGATGAGGTGAAGGTGGATTCGGTTCCGCAAAAAGGCACTGTTGTACGAATGAAAAAGAAACTGGAAGAATGTGGCTGCGAGGTGTGACATGGCGGCAGATAGGGACCGGTTTCTGCTGGCCAAAGAAGGGAATGAGGATGCCCTGAATGAACTTGTGGAGGAACATGCGGGACTGGTGTATGCAGTGGCAGAACGTTTTTTACATAGGGGACAGGAAAAGGAAGACTTGGTTCAGATTGGGATGATTGGTTTAATGAAAGCCATTCGGGGGTTTGATCCGGAATTCGGGGTGAAATTTTCCACCTATGCGGTGCCGGTAATTATGGGGGAGATTCGCAGCTTTTTTCGGGATGACGGAATCGTTAAAGTGTCCCGGAAGATTCGGCAACAGCGCAGGTGTATTGAGAAAAGCGTGGAGAGTCTGGAGCAACGGTTTCATCGTCCGCCCACTTTGTCGGAAATATCGGAGGAAACGGGGCTGTCGATAGAAGAGATTGGGTTGGCGAAAGAAGCATCCATTGTAATTTGCCCCATTGAGGGGGAGGTGGACTCCGGAGGGGAAAATGCAAAGCAGCAGGCAGAGAAAACCTTCCGTAAGCTGCTTTTAGATGTAACAATATCGCAACTTCCGGAGACGGAGCGAAGGTTGATCGGCATGCGCTTTTATCTGGATATGTCTCAAAGTCAGGTGGCGCAAAGGCTGCATGTGAGTCAGGCCTCTGTGTCCCGTATGGAAAAGAAGGCTTTAAAGGACTTGCGGAGAAGGTTGGAATAAGGTATACTGTTGAAAGCCGCGCAGTCGCGGGAAGGAGAGATACGAATGAGCATTTTAAATGTAGAGCATTTGACACATGGATTTGGAGACCGTGCCATATTTGAGGATGTGTCCTTCCGGTTATTGAAGGGAGAGCACATTGGTCTTGTGGGAGCCAACGGAGAAGGCAAATCCACGTTTATGAATATTATTACCGGCAAGCTGATGCCGGATGAAGGAACCATTGAATGGGCGAAAAATGTCCGGGTGGGATATCTTGACCAGCATACGGTTTTGAAAAAAGGCATGTCTATCGGGGATGTGTTACGTTCCGCTTTTGACTTCTTATATGAAATGGAAGAACGGATGAATGATATCTGTGATCACTTGGCGGAGCTGCCACCGGAGGAAATGGACGCCGCCATGGAGGAATTGGGAACGATTCAGGACTCTCTGACTTTGCACGATTTTTATATGATTGATGCGAAGGTTGAGGAAGTGGCAAGAGCCTTGGGATTGCTGGACTTAGGCTTGGAAAAAGATGTTACGGATTTGAGCGGTGGACAGCGTACCAAGGTACTGCTTGGTAAATTGTTGCTGGAAAAACCGGATATTTTGCTTTTGGACGAGCCTACAAACTATCTGGATGAAGAACACATTGTATGGTTGAAGCGTTACCTGAATGAGTATGAGAATGCCTTTATTTTGATTTCTCATGACGTTCCATTTTTAAATAGCGTTGTGAATTTAATCTACCACATGGACAACCGGGAGTTAAACCGCTATGTGGGAGATTACGATAAATTTATGGAAGTCTACGAAATGAAGAAGTCCCAATTGGAGGCGGCTTATAACAAGCAACAGAAAGAAATTGCGGACTTGAAGGATTTTGTGGCAAGAAACAAGGCGAGAGTGGCAACCCGAAATATGGCTATGTCTCGTCAGAAGAAGTTGGACAAAATGGATGTGATTGAACTTGCCAAGGATAAGCCCAAGCCGGAATTTCATTTTCAGACTGACAGAGCACCGGGACGCTATCTTTTTACCACAAAGGATTTGGTTATTGGTTATGAAGAACCCTTATCTTCTCCGCTGAATCTGCAAATGGAGCGTGGTCAGAAGGTGGTACTTACAGGGGCCAACGGAATTGGTAAGACTACACTTTTAAAGAGTATTTTGGGACTGAATCCGCCCCTTTCCGGTAGCGTGGAGTTGGGAGATTACTTAAGTATCGGCTATTTTGAACAGGAAATGGATCAGAACGTACAGACCACCTGTATTGAAGAAATCTGGAAAGAATTTCCTGCTTACACCCAGTATGAAGTGCGTTCTGCCCTGGCAAAATGCGGCCTGACCACCAAACATATTGAAAGTCTGGTTCGTGTTTTAAGTGGAGGCGAGCAGGCAAAGGTTCGCCTTTGTAAGTTAATCAATCGTCCCAGCAACTTACTGGTATTGGACGAGCCTACCAACCATCTGGATGTGGATGCCAAGGCGGAGCTTCGCCGTGCCCTTTTGGATTATAAGGGCAGTATCCTTATGGTGTGCCATGAACCGGAATTTTATACCGGGCTGGCAACGGATGTGTGGGAGTGCACCCAGTGGACCACGAAGATATAAAGTGGCAGGGGTTTCACCCTGATTTTACCCTGGTTTTGTCGGCACCTCGGTATATAGCCGAAGCACCCCAACGAAAAGTTACAATTTGCTTCCGAGGCCGGTGCCTTCTCGGGATATAGACCTAGTACCCCTACGAAAAGTTACATTTTCCGCCTTAAATTGGCGAATCCTGTAACTTTTTGCTAGGGGTAAAA
>Ga0129307_1001230_pt1 | contig 29282 bp, 25 predicted proteins | sample P1105metagenome_FD_94437 | JGI IMG/M metagenome (GOLD analysis project Ga0129307, IMG submission 94437) | Capybara group fecal microbial communities from Wisconsin, USA - P1105 metagenome | ecosystem: Host-associated > Mammals > Digestive system > Large intestine > Fecal | place: USA: Wisconsin...
ATAGTTATCCATGGGCTCGCCTGTGCCCATAACAACTAAGTTGGAAACTCTCTCGCCAGTATCCCGCTGAATAGCGTATATCTGCCCCAGCATTTCAGCCGGAGTGAGATTTCTAACCCAACCGTCCAAGGTAGATGCACAGAATCTACATCCCATCTTACAGCCTACCTGGGAGCTGATGCATACAGAATTGCCATGCTTATAACTCATCCATACGCTTTCTACCATCTCTCCATCAAACAGCTCAAACAAATACTTGCGAGTGCCGTCAATTTTGGAAATCTGAAGCTCCACCTGCTTAAGAGGACGATAGTTGCAAGTCTGCTGCAGCTTGTCCTTTAAGGAGTTGGGAATGTTTTTCATCTCATCATAGCTTTGAGCCAAATGCTGATGCATCCACTCATAAAGCTGCTTAGCACGAAATTTAGGTTCCTTTAAATCGTTAGTAACAAAATCTGTAAGCTCTGTTAAATTTAACGACCTAATGTCTACTAATTCTTTTTCATTACACATATAAAAAATCCATCATGTTCACTATCAGGGAAAAGCTGCATCTGCTCCGTAACAGAATACTCTGGATGCTTTGCCAAAAATGCCTTTACCTGATTGTCGTTTTCATCTTTGTTGATAGTACAAGTGCTATAACAAAGTGTACCACCGGCCTTGAGATATAGATGTACTGTCTCAAGAATCTGCTGCTGCAATTTAACTAGCTCTTCAAGGGATTTTAAACTCTGATTGTACTTGATGTCAGGCTTTTTCCTAATGATACCAAGACCTGAGCATGGTAAATCAGCAACTACAATATCGTACTTGCCAACAGCCGCCTCGTCAAGTACAGTTGCATCCCATTGCTGGGCCTCTACATTATCTACGTCGGCACGCTGTATGTTCTCCTGGATTAAAGCCACCTTAGCTTCGGTAAGGTCCCTTGCGATCACCTTGCCAGCCTTGGCAAGCTGGGCAAAATGTAAAGCCTTTCCACCAGGCGCTGCACACACATCTATTATTTTATCATTTGTATCCACCTTAGCCAAATTTGCCACCAATTGGGAAGAATAATCCTGCACGTAAAACTTACCCTGAGCAAATTCTGGTATGGCTGAAAGTACGTCATAATCTGAAATATATAACGCAGACTCCAAGGTATCGCATTTACGAACTGTAATTCCCTGAGCCTGTAATGCTATAGTAAGCTCCTTTTGTGATGTCTTGGAGCTATTGACTCTGATGCACAAATCCTGAGATTGAAAGAATCCCAAAAGAATCTTTTCGCAAATATCCTTGCCATAATCCTTGGTCCATTTATCTACAATCCACTGTGGCATTGAATATTTGATACCAAGGTCTGTTATCTGGACGCCACCCTTGTCCCTAGCGATGTTTCTAAGAACACCATTGACAAACCCCGACAAACCGCCAAAGCCACGTTTCTTGGCTAGCTTAACATATTCGTTGCAGGTAGCAGAATCAGGAACTGCATCCATATAGTAAATCTCAAAGACACCCATTCGAATCATAGTACGAATAAGGGGCTTCATCTTTTTAGCCTTTGTCTTTGAGTAATTGTCTATGATGTAATCTAACTCGATTTTTCTTTCCACAGTACCACTTACAAGGCGAGTGATAAAACTGCGCTCAGTCTTTTCCAAATAAGCGTATTTATCTAAAACCGCCTTTAGATAGATGTGGGAAAACTGCCCATGCTCAAGTATCTCTACCAATGTATCTAAAGCAATCTCTCTATTGTTAATCCCTGCCATTTACAAACCTCTTGCCGACTTCAAGTTGATATCCTCTAAGGAAATCTCCCGCCGCCATGCGTTTCTTGCCCTCCAGTTGGAGTTCTTGTATTTCTAATGCTTGATTACCGCAGGCTACAGTAAAGCCATTTTTATTAACCTCAATTACCTTGGCTGCATCCCCAGACTTATCTACCACTGCAGCCTTCCAAATCTTAAGTGATTTACCATCCACAAAAGTAAAAGCCGATGGCCATGGATTTAATCCACGAATGAGTCGTTCTATTTCTACTGCAGGCTTGGTCCAATCGATAAGTCCCATTTCCTTTTTAATCATGCCAACGTGTGTGGCCTGAGATTCATCCTGTGGCTCAGGAGTAATTTCTCCTCTCTCCAACGCCTCGATAGTTTTGACAGCAAGCTTTCCACCGTCAACTGCCAATTTATCAAACAGACTACCGCCAGTTTCATCCTCTGCAAGAACAACCTCAGATTTAAGGAGCATATCTCCATCGTCAAGTCCTGGTCCCATAAGCATTGTTGTGTTACCTGACACCTTCTCGCCGTTGATGACGGCCCACTGTATAGGTGCAGCGCCACGATACTTTGGAAGTAATGAACCGTGAACGTTGACACAGCCAAGTCGAGGCATATCAAGAATAACTTTTGGTAAAATCTGACCAAAGGCAGCAACCACAAATACATCTGCCTCATATCCCTTAAGGTATTCAACTGATTCCTCTGCTCTGATTTTCACTGGCTGATAAACTGGAAGATTGTGCTCCACCGCCCACTCCTTGACTGGAGTCATTTGAAGCTTGCCACTGCGACCCTTTGGCTTGTCAGGTTGACTGACAACTAGGATAACCTCATGCCCTGCTTCATATATTGCCTTTAAAGTCTCCACCGCAAAATCCGGTGTGCCCATGAAAACTACTTTCATCTATGTAAGTCCTTTCAATTATCGCACCAACTAAAGTGATGCAAACAAAATGATGTGAGTGTCAAATGTTACTTTGCCACTCACACCAATATTTTACCATTTTCCTATGTTTTTGTAAAAAATAGCCCTAATTTCAATTTGATATGCACCATTTCTTTTTGAAATCTTCCCATTCTGAAGTTTCTCGAATGAACTGATACTTGTCGTCCTCACAATATTGCTTGATTTGATTGCTTATTACCATATTTAAAACTGCCGGATTAGATTCCGCAAATGTCATGTGCTCAAACAAGCTTGATTTTGCAAAATCCATCATTGTATCTGAGTTGGATAACATTTTATCGAGAAGCTCAAGTGTCTGCTTTCCATCCTTCATATCAACAGCAAATTGTACTTTTCCTGCCAATTGACTGTACAATCCCATTTCAAACAACTCTGCCAAAGCTGCTTCCTTCTCAATAAGAGTCTTGGCCTTTTCAAAATTCTCTGTTTCTATTGCAACCATGTATAATTCATACATAAGTGTAGACATATTCTGATGACTTAAATACAATGACTCTTCAAGAGCTCTGTACGCCTCATCAAATTTTTTGGTTCCTCGATAGATAGAGGCAAGCTTTCTTTTCTTGTCTGGATTCTCATCTGAATAGTATTCTAGGCAGCGCTCAGCATCCTCGTACCTCTCTCTGCTTATGAAAAAACCATAGAGAGCATCTACCGCGCTCATCTTTGTAGATTCAGTATCGCTCTTTAAAAGCTCTTCTAAGCACTCTTGAATCCAGTCGTCATATTTTGCTCTCTCACTTGCTCCAAGTATTAGAGTCTGAGCTAATAACATAGATGCAAGGGAAAGCTTGAGGTTTTCTGCGTTGGGATATTCCCTGACTATATCTACCATCTTTTGGTAAATCACATATAGCTTTTCCCTTCCAATCATTCCATGTAACTCTTTTATTATATTTGAAACTTCAAGTTCTGAAAGGGTCTCATTGAATGAAAGAAGTTCATCCAATGAAATGCCTAGCAATCTGGCTATGGGCGCCAAAAGTGATATATCAGGCGTTGATGCGCCACTCTCCCACTTGTTCACTGCAGGAGCTGTAACACCAAGCTTATTTGCCATTTCTTCCTGTGTCAGCTTCTTTTCTTTTCTATATCTTCTAATAACTTCATTTATCTGCATAACATATCCTCCATATCAAAATAAAACAATTAGCACGTGCTTTACATATGACATTATAACCGCAGAAAACAAAAAAATGTATTGAATAACATTTAGCTAATATTTATATTTTTTAACTGTTGTTCATGTTTATGATAATAAATTTTATATTTTACATATAAAAGAGAAGACTCCCGAAAGAGTCTTCCTAAATAGTCTTCAATTAAATGTTGCACATCCCAAATATTGCCGTTTTTAAACATGTTTTTTACCCATGATGTCCTCTCTGGCTTCGGGAGATAATTAAATAAATACTCTCTCCTATTAACGCTGCTGCAACTATAATTAATAACACTGCCAATATTCTTGCAGTCTTATCATTTTTTATTTTATCAGGTATTTCATTATCGTACATGAGGGCATAGGTTGAGAACCTGCCTGTAGCAATTGTGACGGTGTCCTCATCGTTATCAGAATCCTTAAGCAAAGTACACTTGCCGCCGTGAGCTCTCATAACATAATACTTGTCTGCAACACTCTTGAACTTATCTGGGATGGTAAGTGTAATGAGAATCGGCTTGTCCGTTGCCTCTATCTGTTCCCAGTCACCATCGTCAAACTTAAAGGAAATGCTTAGATCAATGTAGTTTGCCATAGAAAGATTTGGAATATCCTTTCTATAGGTCTCTAATCCCTCTTCAATTACAGCCTTGTCAGCTTTAGGTACTGCACTTTCATCTATCATTTTTGCCTCGACTATGATGTCAACTGCTGCGCCCTGTTCTACCTTTGCAAGCTGCTCATCAGTAAGAATAGCCATTATCACTGCCTCAGCGTCAACAAGCTTGGCAGAAATCTTAGACGAATTATCAAGCTCCATTGTAAGGCGCACTTCCCCCTTACCAATTATAATTGTAGTACTGCTTGAGATAGCATCATCTTCCTCTGGCTCAGCTATCTCTTCCTGCTCCGCTTTATCTTCCTTTTGCTCTGCTTGAGTTTCAGTCTTTTTTCCTTTATTTTTCTTGGATTTATCCTTATTAACTGAAGCAGCCGTCTCATCTTCTGTTGTTCCTGAAGTCACAGTAGCTGCCTCATCTTCTTCATCCTGAGACTCCTCCTCAGCATCGTCTTTATTCTTGTTTTTATTTTTGTTCTTATTTTTATTCTTGTTTTTATTCTTCTTTTTCTTTACTTCCTTCTCCTCTTCCTCCTCTTCTTCCTCGTCATCCTCTTCATCTTCTGCTATAGCGGTTGTAGCTTTCTCTGTCTTTAAAGTATAAAGAGTAGCCTCAGAAGGTTCGCCTAAATCGTCGCCACGAAGTCGTACATATATATCATATGAAGTATTGGCTAATAGTCCTGTAAATTCGTATTCATCATCCGCTGCTGGCTTAACCGAGTCGTCCCAATCTGAGTCCTCTGGCACATAGCCACGCTCACAGATTATATATTCTTTGTCGCCTTCCACACGGATTCTGATGCTGCTTGCGGTTTTTGAAACTAGCACTGGCTGCTCTGGAGCCGGCTGACTGGTCTGCAAATTGCCTTCATCGTCACCAGTTTGTCCCGTAGAATCATTTTCCAAAATAGTAAATTCCTTGGACAGGCTATAAACTCTACTGCCAATTGTAATATCAACTTTTGCTGTATATACACCAGGTTCAGTAGGAGGATTAGTTGTGACAGTGTCATCCTCGTCAGTATATGTAATATCTCCTGCTGTAGCATTAAGTCCCAAGGTACTGTTAAAAGAATTTACTCCTGACACGTCCGCACTAAATGGGCTTCCTGTATATTCTCCGCCAGCTGCTGTCAATGTTATAGTTGCAGACTTACCATGATATTCACAGGAATCATCACAAGTACTTGATACAGTCACACTATCCCCGGTAAGTCCACTAGGATTAGGGAAACTATAGCTATGTTCATGTGGTGGTGCTGGACTGCTGACATTTATGATTATTGTAGGCTTCGTCGCATTCTCTGCCCACCGATAGTCTTCATTTGTAAATACTGGATAGAAAGTATACTGCCCAGCCGGCGCAGATATTTCCTGTCCACCTCCAGTTAGCACTTGCTCTGGAGTAGCATCGGCTGCGGTCTTCCAAGTAACCTGCGCAAACTCAGGAGCCTCCTGCACCTCCTCAGCCTGTGCTACCATCGTGACGTTAAATAAGTTTATGAAAGCATCTCCATTACCCGGTTCGCCACTTTGATTATCATCACCATTCTGGCCTTGACCTTCGTCTCCACCAGGATTTTCTCCTTGGCCTTCACCTGTCTCAGGCTCACCATGGTTTCCTTCATTGTTCTGACCTTCGTCGCCCTGGCCTTGATTATCATCACCGTTCTGACCTTGACCACCTAAATCTTGACCCTCGTCGTTTTGCCCCTGGCCACCAGGTTCATGACCTTCATCGCCATTTTGTGGGTCAACAGCGCCGTTGTCATCAATTATATAATTAGCTGTAATTCCAATACTTGTAGGGATATGAATATAATCATCAAAATCATCTCCCACAGTCACATTTTGCTCAGCACACTGCGCATCATCTGCCAAAAGTGTTGCTGATGTAATTTCCCAATAACCATTTTCCCCATCGGCACGTACATTCATATTGGCCGCTGCAAAAATAACAAAAAGCGTAATACCAATAGATGCCGCCTGCATCATCCTTCTCTTTCTCATTGGGCCTCCTCCACGATTTCCGTAAAAAAGCACAAACTCCCCCTATAATGTAGTTCTTCTATTTTATAATATTTTTATGGATTAATACACAATTTCACAGAATCTTTGGAAAAAAATCACATTTAAAGAGTGACATTTGTCATGTCCGATTATGACAGCATTCACTGTTTAATGGATTCTAGAAATAATATTATGATATCAGAACAGAGATTAAGAAATTTTAAATCACAGAAATCCAAAACAAATTTCTACCGAAAAATCAAAATCATTTTAAAAAGATATAAAGGAGAAAAACATGAGCGATAACATTATTTCAATTAGCAATCTTGTAAAAAGATACGGAGACAATGTAGCGGTTGACCATTTTAATCTCGAGGTAAAAAACGGTGAGATACTTGGCCTCCTTGGACCAAATGGTTCTGGCAAGACAACCACAATCAACTGCCTACTATCTCTTCTCAAATATGACAGAGGCGATATTCAAATCTTCGGCAAGCCAATGGCGCCAGATGCCTACGATATTAAAAGTCAAATTGGCGTAGTAATGCAAAATGTGGCTGTTATCGATACCTTGAATGTATATGAAAACGTAGATTTCTTCTGCGGCCTTTACATTAAAGATAAAAATCTAAGAAAGAAATATGTAGAAGAAGCGTTAGAATTTACCGGTCTTACAGATTACAAGAAATACAAGCCAAAGAAGCTTTCCGGCGGTTTACTTAGAAGACTTAACATCGCCTGCGGCATAGCTCACAAGCCAAAGCTTATCCTTTTTGATGAACCTACAGTTGCAGTAGACCCTCAAAGTAGAAACGCAATTTTAGAGGGGATCAAAAAGATGAACCGTGATGGTGCTACAATCGTTTACACCTCTCACTATATGGAGGAAGTCGAGGAACTTTGTACTAGAGTTGTAATTATGGATCACGGCAAGAACGTGGCAAGCGGTACCTCTTCCGAACTTAAGTCTTCACTTATTAACAGAGAGACAATCCGCATTGGTTTACCTAATAAGTCGCCAGAAATCATCGCTGACCTTAAGGAAATCAACCATGTATATAAAGTTTTAGAAGATGGCAATGACGTGGTTATCAAGTGTGATGGTGGCGAACATAATCTTGTTCATGTGCTTAGCTACTTATCAGATAACAACATTCCATTTGGACATGTAACCACCGAACTGCCAACCTTAAATGATGTATTCCTTGAAATCACTGGAAAGGAGCTTAGAGACTAATGTTTGTACGTATTTTTCTTTATAAAATAAAAGAATTAACGAGAATGCGCTCAATCGTAGGATGGAACTTTTTGTTTCCACTTGTACTCGCAACAGCCTTTTATGTAGGCTTTGGAAATCTCATCAAAGAAGATCCTGACACCTTTAAAACAATCGATGTAGGATACGTAAATACGAACTCTCAGGATTCTCCTTTCTCAGAATTACTTGAGGAACTTTCAAAGGAAACCGATGAGCATATCCAAGTATTGAATGTTCAATCTTTTAAGGATGAAAAGAGCGCATCAAAAGCCATGGATGATAAAAAAATCTCCGGCTTCTACCTAGAAAATGGCGACAAAATCAACACTGTTATTAAGGAAAATGGCTTAGCTTCCACCACTTTAAACCAGATTGTTAGAGCCTATGAGAATGCGAAATTTCAATTAGAAGAAATCACAACCAATCATCCAGAGAAAATTGAGCAAGCCATAAAGCTGCAGTCCAAAGATTTAAATTTGATGAAGGAACACAGCTTTGGCAACAATACTTCACGCTATCTGCAGTACTTCTTTGCTCTGATTGCTATGTCATCACTTTTTAGTTCTTGGATTAGCACATCAATGCTAAATGGAATTTGTGCAAACATCTCAGAAGGCGGAAAGCGTTTTGAGTGTGCGCCAGCCAACAAGCTAGTTGCGGTAGCAGCAGGTACTTTAGCCGGAATGCTTATTCAATCTGTTTCAAACGCTATCGTTGTTATCTACATACAGTACGTTTTAAATATTAATATCGGCATTCCACTTGGGGAAACAATTTTAATTACAACTATTGGAAGCGGAATTGGTATAGCCGCAGGCACTTTAATAGGTTCTCTGCTTCCAAACCCAAAGTACCACGTAGTAGTACCACTTTTATTTTCAATGACTTGCTCGTTTTTCAGCGGTCTTATGTGGGATCAGATTAAGCAGTTAATTCAATACAAATGCCCAATCATCAACAAGATTAACCCAGCGGCATTGATAACTGATTCGTTATTTATAAGAGCCACTTACGGCAGGACAGATACCTATATTCAAAACATAATTATAATGCTATCAATGATTGTAGGATGTCTATTTATCAGTAGCATCTGTCTAAGGAGGAGGAAATATGTCAGTCTTTAAAGCTGTTTTTAAATCAATAAAAAGTACATTTGGAAACCTTATCCTTTACTTTGCAATATTTACTTTTTTCGGGAATCTTTCTGCAAAGACAATTGCAACAACCAATGAAACTATGTTTAAGGAATCAAAGGTGTCTGTTGCCATTATCAACAACGATGAATCCGCCCTTAGCAATGGCCTAGTTGATTATCTTAAAGAAACTCAAAAGGTTGTCAATCCACGGACTGATTCTTTGGAAGACATTAATGAAAATACCAGGTTTGGCATTTATAATTATGCCGTCATCATCCCTGAAGATTTCTCTGAAAAGCTTTCTAATGGGGATGCAGAAAATGCACTTGAATACATTTCAGCCGGAGCATCTACTTCTGAATATCTTTTAACACAGAAGATTGATGACTACCTAAAGGATGTTGTGATATATTTAGAGTGTGGTTATTCTGAACAAGAAGCCATAGATTTAACCAACAAGCAAATGATAAAGCTTGAAGAAACCAAAGCTTTGGTACAATCATCCACTGAAGAGGACCACTTCTCCTTCTTTTCTGGAATGTACACATTTAATGCATACAGCCTAATGATGATTCTTTGTACCTGTATCAGCAGTGCTCTTCTATTTATGAAGAATCCAGATGTTAAAAACCGTATTTCCGTTAGTGGAATGTCTTTCCAAAAAAGGAACACTGCAATTATTACTTCAGTTTTATTATTAGGAATAATTTTAACTTTGCTTTGCATAGTAGCTGTCCATATTTTGGGATTTAACTATTCATCAGACAAGAGTATTTACTATATCATTAACACCTTTGCATTAATGCTTATAGGAATTGGCATGGCATACCTTATCACTTCAATTACCTCAAGTGAAAATATTATAGCTATGCTCTCCAACATGCTGACTCTTTCAATGTGCTTTTTATGCGGAGTCTTCGTAAGCACCGACTTGATGTCTGCATCAGTGTTAAAAGCAGCTCAATTCCTACCACTTTACTGGTATGTTTCAGCTGTACATTACATAAACGATACCCCACTAGGTCAGATATGGGGAACCACCTTCGCAACCAAAATATCAATCGAAATACTATTTGCATTAATATTCTTTGCGCTAGGAATGATAATCTCTAGAAAAAAGGAGCAGTATGCTGTCTGACATTGTAATTCGCTTAATAGCAGCAATCGGATTAATAACACTTGTGAATGCAAATGACATTACAACCTCTTCAGTTGTAATGTCTATTTGTATTTTATTCTTGTTAGAAATCAGCATACTTGTTAAAAATAGAATCCTTTACCATCTTTTTACTATTCTTCCATTTGTAGCATCATTTATTTTTATCCTTATAACGAAGCCGACTAACGTCATCGTGTTTGAAATAATTCTTTTGGTTCTGGCTGCCTTTGCTGGCTGTGCCTCTTATCTGTATAGCAAGATGGCCTCCTACAAGGATGGCTTAATAAAAACCAGAGATGACAGCAAAGAGTTGGAATACATGTTAAAGGGTAAAAACAGACAGCTTCTTAAGGAGCAGGATCAACAAGTTCACCTAGCGACCTTGGCAGAGCGTAATCGTATAGCCAGAGAAATCCACGATAATGTAGGTCATCTTTTGTCTAGGGCTATTCTTCTCCTTGGTGCCATCACAACAGTCAACAAGGATGAAGCTATAGCACCAAAACTTAAGATTCTTTCGGACACTCTAGATGAATCCATGGAAAAGATGCGCTCTTCAGTACACAATCTCCATGATGATTCCATAGACCTTAACAAGAATTTTGAAGAAATCATCGGGGAACTTAAAAACTTTACCGTAAATACGGAACTAGATTTAGAAGAAAATATTCCAAAGAATATTAAGCTTACACTTATCGGAATTCTCAAGGAAGCTGTTACCAACATTATCAAGCACTCTAATGGGAATATGGTTTCTATCATTCTCCATAAAAACTATAGCTTTTGCACTTTGTCTGTGTATGATAACGGCACTTTGTCTGAGCAGCACAAAACCATGATTGCTACTGATGGATTTGAAGGCATAGGCCTTAGAAATATTAAAACGAGGGCAACCTCAATTGGGGGCGATGCATATTTTTATACAAATGATGGTTTCACCGTGTTTGCCCGATTACCATTTGACAAAAATCTAAAGGAGCAGGAGCAGGAGTAGGGAATGGATAAGAAAAAGATTTTACTGGTAGATGATGACGAGCTAATCACTATGTCTCTTGAGATGATTATCTCGGCAGATTCTGATTTTGAAATAATAGGAAAAGGTTCTAGCGGCAAGGAAGCAGTTAGCCTTTATGATGAGCTTCAACCGGATTTGCTTTTGATGGACATTCGTATGGCTGATATGAATGGCCTTGAGGCAGCGGAAGCCATCTTAGAAAAACACAAGGATGCTACCATCCTATTTCTTACCACCTTTTCTGACGACGAATATATCGTAAAGGCGTTAAAGCTTGGGGTAAAGGGTTATCTGTTAAAGCAGGATTACAAATCACTTCCTGCTGCTTTGCATGCGGCAATTGACGGTCAAAGCGTATTTGGTGGAGCAGTTATTAACAAGCTTCCTACCCTTATGAACTCCGATAAACAGTCAGACTTTGACTACAGCGCATTTGATATCACCGAAAAAGAATACGAGGTCATTCAGCTTGTTGCTGAAGGTTTTTCCAATAAAGAAATCTCCCAGAAGCTTTTTCTTTCGGAGGGAACCGTTAGGAACTATCTGTCCACCATACTAGAAAAGCTAAATCTGAGAGATCGTACTCAACTTGCAATTTTTTATTTGAAGAATGTAAAAAAATAACCCTTCCTGCTTTTAGTGCAGAAAGGGCTGCTAAATTTATTTTAGTTTTCTTCCTCTTCATCAACAAGGTCTTCCACATCATAGAGCTGGCCCTCTACCTTTTCTGTGTAGATGTGGCCATCTAAGTGGTCTATTTCGTGAAGAAGTGCTCTAGCCATAAGCGCCTCACCTTCCACGATAAATTCTTCCATGTTTTCATTTAAAGCCTTTACCTTGGCATAGTTTGGGCGTGTTACAACGCCAGTCTTGCCAGGCACTGAAAGGCAACCTTCGTTGCCAGTCTGCTCACCTGAAGTCTCTAAAACTTCTGGATTGATAAGTGTAACTGGACCCTCGCCAATATCTATAACGCAGATTCGTCTAAGAACTCCAACCTGTGGTGCAGCAAGACCAACACCATCTGCATCATACATAGTGTCATACATGTCCTCTATAAGAGTCTTGAGACGTGGAGTTAATTCTTTAACTGGCTTGCACTTTTTCAAAAGTACATCATCCTTGCCATATTCTCTAATTTCTAATAATGCCATTGTATACCCTTTCTAGTTAACAAATTAATCTGACAATCCTAAAGTGTTCCGATAGGATCAAAATCAAACCATGTTGTAGTGTTTCTATATTGTTTTTGCTCAAGTAAAAACTTGTCTACGATGTCTTTAACTCGAACCAGACGGTCATAATCATCGTCCTTTAAGTAAATAACCCGGCGATACACATCCTTTAATTTTGCAAAATATGCATCCTCCGGACCCATTATAACAATTTCTGAATCGTTTTTCTTGATAAGATTTGCAAGAATATCTGCCTGAGCTACAGCATCTTGCTGCTTGTCACAGGTGACTTGTATTCCCAAAATGTGAGAGCATGGCGGATATGATAACAAACGCCTATAGGCAAACTCCTGCTGATAAAAGGAATCGTAATCCTGTGCAGCCGCAGTAACTACCGCATAATTCTCTGGCTGATATGTCTGAATAACTGCCACACCAGGCTCAGTTCCTCGGCCTGCTCTACCTACCGCCTGAGTCAACAACTGGAAGGTGCGCTCCCCACTGTGATAATCTGACTCATTAAGTGATATATCGGCAGCAATAATTCCAACTAAAGTTACGTTGGCAAAATCGTGACCCTTGACTATCATCTGGGTGCCGATAAGCACGTCGGCCTCATGAGCTGCAAAGGCAGAAAGAATTTCCTCATGGCCATCCTTGCCCTTTGTGGTATCGGCGTCCATTCTAAGGACTCTTGCCTGTGGGAATGTCTGCTTTACAATTTCCTCAAGGCGCTGTGTGCCAGCCTTGAAGGAACCAATATATTTGCTTCCACAGCTAGGGCAAACCTTGGCTGCTTTGGTTGTGTATCCGCAGTAATGACATTTCATAGTGCCATCCTTGTGCAGATGCAGTGACACGTCGCAATGTGGACATTTTAACACATGGCCGCACGCCCTACAAGAAACAAATCCCATAAGGCCTCGCCTGTTTAAAAACAGCATTATCTGCTGGTGCTTTTCTAGCCTGTCTGCCATAAGCTCCATCAGTCTTCGGCTAATCATCGAACGATTGCCTGATTGTAGTTCTTCTCGTAAGTCAACTATCTCGCACTTTGCCATATCCTGACCCATGGCACGACTATTTAAATTTATAAGCTGATATTCCCCTGACTTAGCTCTACTATAGGCCTCTAGGCTTGGTGTAGCTGAGCCTAGAACGACTGTAGCCCCTGCAAGACTTGCTCTATATACAGCAGTCTCCCTTGCATGATAACGAGGAATGACCTCAGATTTGTATGAGGACTCATGCTCCTCGTCAATAATAATAAGTCCAAGCTTGGCAAATGGTGTAAATAAGGCTGAACGAGGTCCAACCATTATACTGATTTCCCCTGCCTTAGCCCTTTCGAATTGGTCAAATCTCTCCCCGGGAGACATGCGACTATTTAGGATACTGACTCTGTCTCCAAAGCGAGTATAGAAGCGCATAACAGTCTGATAGGTAAGTGCAATCTCTGGAATCAGCACAATCACCTGCTGGCCCATATTTATCACGTGCTCCATAACATCCATGTAGACCTCGGTCTTACCTGAGCCTGTGACACCATGGATTAAATATGTCTTACGGCGACCTGTATCGATATCTGCCTTGATTTGCTCTGCCGCAGCCTCCTGCTGCTCATTTAAAATAATTTGCTTTGCCTTGGCATCCTTGTTCATGTGGGGATTTCTAAAGGTCCTAACGGACTCCACTTTAATAATTCCCTTTTTCTCCAAGTCCCTTATGTTTGCCGATGGAATCTGAAGCTTTTTGGTGGCAAGCTCCCAATCCAAAACATCTATCTCTAGCAACTCTTTAAGAAGTCGCTCCTTGCCCACAGCGTGATTCTTTTTGGTAAGAAGTTCTGTCAGCTCTATCTTTGCTTGGTCCAAGGATATATTTAGACTGATTTCTTTTTTAAGCTTTTCATTTTCCTTCTTCTTGATAGGAATAACTGTCTTTAGCGCCTGATTCATAGTTGAGCCGTAGTTGCGTTTTAGAAATGCAGCCAAAGAAATAAGCTGAGATTCTATGGCGATGCTGTCTTTAACAACCCTCGCAATAGGCTTCAGCTTAGTAACATCAAAGCTTGGCTTGTCATGAACAGCAACAACATATCCGGTGATTGCCCTGTCCCCTTTGCCAAAGGGAATAACCACCTGAACGCCTTCAAAAACTTGCTGTTCTAACTCCGTTGGAACAATATATTCAAATGTCTTGTCTAATCTCTCATGAGATATATCAATTATTATATCAGCGTATTTCATAGAAAATATTTTAGCATAAAAGGGTTTTATTTTGTAATTTATGTGGTAGAATAAATTGATTTAAAAAAATTTGGGAGGATATCCTATGCGTCATCTAATGAGCCCTTTGGATTTGTCCAGAGAGGAACTAGAGCAGCTTATGGACCTGGCCGATGATATTAAGCTTCATCCGGATGTATACTCCGAAAAGTGCCACGGCAAAAAGCTTGCCACATGTTTTTACGAGCCAAGCACTCGTACAAGATTATCTTTTGAAGCCGCCATGCTTAATCTTGGTGGTTCTGTCCTTGGTTTTTCATCAGCTGATTCATCTTCAGCAGCCAAAGGCGAAAGTGTTTCTGATACTATTCGTGTTATTTCTTCTTACGCAGATATTTGTGCTATGCGTCATCCTAAAGAGGGTGCACCTTTAGTCGCTTCTCAGCGTTCACTTATTCCCGTTATTAATGCAGGTGATGGTGGTCACCAACATCCAACTCAAACACTGACTGATCTATTTACTATCCGCTCTTTACGTGGAGAGATTAAAGATCTTACAATCGGTCTTTGCGGTGATTTAAAATTTGGTCGTACTGTCCACTCTCTCATCAATGCACTTGTTCGCTATCCGGGAATTAAGTTTGTACTGATTTCCCCTGAAGAGCTCAGGGTGCCTGAGTACATTCGCGAGGATGTTTTAGACAAGAACGGGTTTGAGTATAAGGAAGTTGATTCCCTTGACAATGTAATGGGCGAACTCGATATACTTTACATGACAAGAGTTCAAAGAGAGCGCTTCTTCAACGAAGAGGACTACATTCGCTTAAAAGACTTCTTTATTCTTACCAAAGAAAAGATGCACTTAGCTAAGAAGGATATGATGGTACTTCACCCACTTCCTCGTGTAAATGAAATTGCAGTTGATGTGGATGATGACCCAAGAGCTATGTACTTCGAGCAGGCTAGAAATGGTGTGTTTATTCGAATGGCTCTTATACTTACTCTACTAGAGTTGGTATAGACGAAGCTAGATTTTTCCAGGAGTTTAATTTATTCATCCTGTAAAATTCATTCCTTATTAATCTTTCAATATTGGAGGAACAAACATGTTAAATATTAGTGGAATTCACGAGGGCTTTGTCCTCGACCACATCAAAGCAGGTGAATCCATGACAATCTATCGCAACCTACATTTAGACACCCTTGGCTGCGATTGTACTATCGCCATGATTATGAATGCAAAGTCCAACAAGATGGGCCGCAAGGACATTATTAAGATTGAGTGTCCAATCGAGCGAGTAGACTTAGATATTCTTGGATTTATAGACCACAATATCACTTGCAACATTATCAAAGACGACGCTATCGTGGAAAAGAGACAGCTTTCTCTCCCAAAAGAAATCAAGAATGTTATATCTTGCAAAAACCCACGATGCATAAGCACTATTGAGCAGGGCCTCGACCAAATCTTTGTCCTTACAGACGAGGAAAACGAAGTGTACCGTTGCAAATATTGCGAAGAAAAATACACAGGAAATAAATAAAAGCAGACTAACGAGGTATCCCCTCATCAGTCTGCTAACGCAGACAGCTTCCTCTTGGAGGAAGCTGTTTTTTATTGTATCTTGTAATTTATATCCTGAAACATATTGAGCTTTACGTATCTTACAATCATGATGATTGCACCGATACCACTAAACAAGTACTGCTCTCCAAGAAGTTTAATCACATCCTTGAAAGAACCCGACTCTACTATAAGCTCCCAGAAATATCTATAAATTTCCCAGAATCCTACATCGTAGTACTCATTTGCAATAGTTACAATGTTCATAATGGCATAAATCTTTACAGCAAGATAAATCATTACAGCCATAATAATCCCACCGATAATGATACCCTTGGTACTAAGTCTCTTTCCAAACTTAACATATCCACCAATGGTACAGACACCCATGATAAGCCCTGCAGCCACTGCAACATATCCTAACTTGTATAAGAAGATAATTGCTGCTACGCCAATTAGCGAACCAAGGATTGCACCTACCGCACCAAGTGATGTACGCTCTACAACTTTGTCTTCAGCCATATCTTCATCAATTGTAGGCGGCGTAAAATCAACATGGCAATCGTCACAGATGAAGTTAACTCCACTCTGAGTATTGTAGGAGCTAATACTCTCTGATGGTTTGCCACACACCTGACAAACATCCTCGTACTCATTGAGTTCAAGATAGTCTGAGAAAGAACGAACCACCTCTGTAACATTATCAATAACAGTCCACTTGAGCTGCCCCTTAATGTGAATAGTAACTACATATCCATTATTAGCAACTGATTTAATAGCTGCTATACTCTTTCTGGCGTTCTTCATAGTCTCTTCGCCAATAGGTTGGCCATCCTTTGCAACAGATACTTCCGCATAGTATCCACCGCCTTGCATAAAGTACACCCAAAAGTGATACCCATTGTGCACACCAATTAATGTGCCCGTTGCTTCGTCGAGCTTGAGGCCAGTTTTGGCTCCAATCTCTTCGAAGGTACTTTTCATAATTTTATTCATCCCTTACATCTCCTGATAAAACTGAAAAATTGTTCCCTGAATCATATAATAATACCTAAATTGAAAAACGTCAATAGTATTGTTCTACTACTTTGTAAATTTTTATATGCTTTTTTCACGCCATGTATAGTATGCAGTTCATTCTTTATTCACATTTTCACAAGAACTTGTAGCAAGCATACTCCTGGCATACTAAATAGGAATTTTCGATAATCATTTCCTAAATTTTGTATGCCAATATATTTCAAATAAATTTCCCATCAAAAAACCCTGCAGAACCAAATGCTCTGCAGGGTAATCAAACTATATAAAAAAATATCTTAGCGCTTATTGGTGTTAGCTGCTGGTGCTGCTGCCTCAGGTGCTGGAGCTGGAGCTGTTGCAACTACAGAACCTGTTGCATCAGTCTGGTAGATTGTGTCGCCAACCTGAATTGTCTGGTTGATTACAAGCTTACCATCTGGTCCAAAGAGGAACTGATTTGCACCAACTGTAACTGCCTGATTTACTACAAGGGCTCCGTTGTCAGCTGCATAGTAAACGCCATCCTTTGCCTGTACAAGGCCCTTCATCATCACACCATTCTCTCCAAAGTAGAATGTTGCATCTCCGATAGTCTGCATACCTGTCTGCATCTTGCCATCTGCACCGAAGTAGTATGTCGCACCATTTACATCAACAACTCCTGTCTGCATCTGACCCTGTTCGTTGAAGTAGTATGCACTGTTGTCTATAGTTGCAAGGCCAACTGTTCTATGACCATCTGCATTGTCAAGATAATACTGACCTGTAGGGTCTGTCCACCAACCCTTATAGAGCTTGCCATTGTCGTTTGGATTAAACAAGAATGACTGACCATTTATCTCTATCCAACCAGTCTGAAGGTAACCCTGGTCATTGAAGAAATAAGCATCCTTATCGATTACATTAAGACCAGTAAGCATGTGACCGTCCTTAGTATCTAAGTAACGTGTGCCCACTGCTGGGTCTGTCCACCAGCCTGTGTAAAGCTTACCATTCTCTGCTGGGTTAAATAAGAATGTATATCCGCCTAACTCTAACCAGCCTGTCTGAAGCTGTGCTGCATCGTTAAAGTAGTAAACTCCATTATCAATCGTTGTGAGACCAACAGCTGCATTAGCTGTGCCTGGTGTGAAGTAGTAAGAACCAGTCTCATCAGCAAACCAGCCTGTTGTAACAATACCTGTTGCTGGGTCTGTATGATACTTAACACCTGCTATATCAACCCAACCGAACTGTCTACGGAAGTTGTTGAAGAAGAATACATTACCCTGGCCTAAATCTAAAAGTCCAACCTGTGGAATGTATGCTGTGTAATCCTTAGCTGCCATGTTCATATCAACACGTCCGTTGATACCTGGAACAGCTCCATCTGATGTATACTGCCAAATAGCCCATCCACCAATGTCGTTGTGGTCTGCATACTGAGCAATCCACTTGTCATAAGCAAGGGCTGATGTAAAATGTGACTTATAGAAATTAGTATATGTATAAACGATTGGTGTATAACCTGCCTGAGCAATAATGCTGCAGAATGTGTTAGCCATAGCTGTACATGTGTTGGCATCTACCCCCTTTTGTGTCTTGTCTTCAATATCAATTGCTATAGGGAAATTGACATTGTATGGCTCTACCCACTGAAGCACGAGTGCTGCCTCCTGAGCTGCCTGCTCTACTGTTGTGGCATAAGAATAAATATATACACCTGTACGAACACCAGCTGCCTGAGCGCCCTGAATGTTTGCTGTGAAATATGGATCTACACCTGTCTTTGAACTACCTGCTTTAATAAATGTATAAGAAATACCGGACTGAGCTACTGCTCCCCAGTTAATTGCCCCCTGATACTTTGATACATCAATACCCTGTGTAGATGCCTGCGCTGTTGTTGCTAATGTTAAAAACATTACAAATGAAAGTGCTAATGCTGCCATGCGTCTAACAAGATTTGATTTAAAAAACTTCTTCACCCTCGTTACCTCCTAAATATTTTGCTGTTTACATACTCTAATATAATAACATAGAACCGCCCATTAAAAAACTATATATTGGACAGTTCTATAATTTTACAACTACATTTGGTGTCTAACCACCTTATATTCATCTCCATTTACGAAGTACGGACACTCGCTGTAATGACCTGTTACAAGCCTTACATAATCATCCTCGTCCATATCCATCTCGCAGTAATACTGCTCGTCTTCTTCATCCCAGACAAAATTATTACAGTACTCACATGCTGTCTGGCCCTTTACCTTACCAGCCATCGGATTAAACCTCCTACTAAAACCGCAAAGAGAATTGTACCTAACATAATAGCGTATTGAATATCTTCGTGTTTCTTGCCCCACTTGGTATTGGTAACAATAATATAAAGCACCAAACCAGATAATATGGCAAAAACATTAATCAACATATTTGCTACATCCATAAGCACCCCTAAATCATAGATAACAATGAAGATAATATATCTTTAATAACTGCAGGAAGAGTTCCCGTAATTATTCCTGCAAGAACAACACCTGGCATAATAACTGAAACACTCTTTTTAAAATCCATATCAAGAATAGAAGCAGCCAAAGTACCTGTCCAAGCACCTGTTCCTGGAATTGGAATACCTACAAATAAAAATAGTGCCAAATATAACTTATCACCTGTTTTGGCTTTAAGTTTTTCGCCTCCCTTATGCCCTTTCTCTAGGCAAAAAGTAAAAAATCCGCCAATAACTGGCTTGTCCTTTCCCCACTCTAAAACCTTGCGAGCAAAGAAAAAGATGAGTGGCACTGGCAACATATTACCAATAATACAAACAATATAACTTTGTACTATCGGTAAATCAAATGTATATAATGCTACAGGAACAGCACCTCTAAGCTCAATGATTGGAACCATAGATATAAAAAAAACAATTACATATTTTAATAAACGACTCACTTTATTATCTCCTAATATAACCTATTACCTAGTGCAGAATTTCTTTAAGCGCCTCTATAACTGTCTGCATCTGTTCATCCGTTCCGATGCTTATTCGCAAATAATCTGCTATTCGAGCCGGATTAGAAAAGTGGCGCACGATAATACCCCTCTTTTTCAGTTCTTCAAAAATCACATTAGCATCAACACTTGGGTGTTTTGCAAAAATAAAATTACTCTTGGAATCCGGGAATGTAAAACCGAGTTCCTTAAGTCTAGCCTTGGTCCACTCTCTTGTGTTAATAACATCATTTATTCTAGCTTTAAAATATTCATCATCCTCTATAGAAGCTACGCCAGCCCTTAGGGTGATAGTATCCATAGTGTATGAATTAAAAGCAAACTTGCAATCTGTAAGGTATTTGATTAACTCCTTGTTACCCACAGCATAGCCAATACGATTGCCTGCCATAGCGCGGGACTTAGAAAATGTACGGACCACAAGGACATTGTCATACTTAGAAGTAAGGCTCATGCAAGACTCAGAACCAAAATCAACGTAAGCCTCATCTATAATAACTACACACTCTGGGTGTGCAGCTACAATTTTTTCAAAAAACTCTACTGGCTCTGCAACACCTGTAGGAGCATTTGGATTAGGAATCACAATGCCGCCACATGGCTTTGCGTAATCCTCTGCCACGAGTTTGAAATCCTCATCAAGTTGCTTAACCTCATATGGAATTCTAAATAAATCTGCCCAAACATCATAGAACGAATATGTAATATCTGGGAAAATAATTGGCATGTTTGAATTGAAGAATGTAAGAAAACTCATGGCCAAAACATCATCTGAACCGACGCCGACAAAGACATTTTCCTTGTCAACTGAATGATATTTTGCAAGAGCCTCTATAAGAATATCACAGGTTGGATCTGGATATTTTTTGAAATCCTCTATATTGATATTAGAAATAACCTGACCCACCAAAGGACTTGGTGGGTATGGATTTTCATTTGTATTTAATTTGACAACCTTAGTCTTAGGCTGCTCACCTGGAGTATATGGTACTACTGTTCTAATGTTGCTCTTCCAAGTTGTCATATTATATCCTCACAAAAATAACTTACTCTTGTTGAATAGCTTCTGGAGCTGGAGTAGCACCATCTACTGGAACTTCTGGTGCAGGAATTCCTGCTTGCTGCTTAAGCGTTACAACAGCAACCTCAGCATCACACAATACCTGATAATTTGTAACTGAAGCCTTCTGCTCCTCTGTAAGTGCGTTGAACGCCTGACGTGCTCCAGCAATAGCTGCCTCTTTTTCAATAGTAACTTCACCGATTTCATTTATTCGCTGAATTACCTTAGCCTCTGGAGTCTGACTAGCAAGGGCTGCATCCTCAGCGGCTCTGCTGCCAGTGTAGAATACGATAACTGGCCAGCCTGCTTCTACTATTCCATAAATAGTTTCAGCTGACTTGACAGGCAGATTTACACAACCGTGGCTACCGCCAGTCTTGTAAAGTGTACCGCCAAACTCATGTCTCCAATCTGCATCATGCAATCCCTGACCATCATTAAATGGCATCCAATAGCGAACTTTAGAAACGTAATCCTCGCCTCTTAACTTGGCTGGGCTTTGCTTGAAAGCAATTGGGAATATACCTGGATGAGTACCATGATTATTAGAAATCTTTCCAGTAACACATGGTGTATCAAATACCATCGCACCATCCTTATATACATATACATGCTGCTCTGTAAGGTTAACCTCTACATAAGAGCCTGCGTAATCATGCTCGCCATGACTAGCAGCTGTACAATACTTACCCTCTACAAATGAGTGATAAACAAAATCTCTTGTAACATCCTCGCCAGCTGTAAGGTCTGCGATAATTTGATTAACTTCTCCATCGTGGGAAATCTTCCATCCGTATGAACCACCAGGAATAGTAACTTGCTCTCCTGATGTAGCTGTAAACTCTCTCTTCTTTCCGTATGTGTTGTACTTATCACACATAGAATCTACGAACTCACCAATGGCCTCATTGTTGAAGCTAACATTGAAGTCATCATCCCAAGTAAACCATGTTGCCTTAGTCTCTGCAGGAATCTCCTCAGTGATGCCCTCTCCCAAATCATAGTGAATCTGTGTGCCCATGTATTTGTTGAGAGTCTCCAATGCAGCCTGCATTTTAGGATTGTCTGAAGTAATATGTGGCTTATGGTAGCATGTACCATCAGAAATATTAATCTCAGTCTTGAGGTTCTCTACAGCGTAGATAATGGCATCCTCAACGCCCTGCTGATCAATAGTGTCACCATAAACCTCGTCAACAATTTCAAACTCGCTACCATTGAAATTGATGTATGCATCCTGTGAATCTACAGTAGCTTTGTGCATGCTAAAATCAAGACTACCGGCTACTTCCTTAACCTTTGCCTCGTCGTAAGAATTGCCAGTCTTGGTGTAGTACTCAATTGGAGAGAAAATACGTCCAACCCAGTTGAATCCAGTCTGCTTATCAAGCAACTCCTGAACCTGGTCTACATCGTAATTTACTTCAACTCCTAATGTATCTGAACTAACCTCATTTACCACATCACCATCTGCATTTATAAATGATATTGTGTAAACATTGGCACTATCATTAATCTTGTCATATACTGCCTCTGCAGTCTTAAATGAAGCATCCACTCCGTTTACAGTGCTTCGAATGTAGAAGTGATTTCTAAAATAAATACTTCCAGCTAAATAAACTAATAAAATTGCGCCCGCAACTATTGCAATTTTTTTCATGTCAAGCTTGTTCTTGACAACTTTTCGAGCTTTCGCTTTCTTAACAACACTCATCTGAATAATCCCTTTATATTATTAAAATCAAATTTCTCCGTTTGATAGTTTACAGGAAAACGGCAAACAAAATCAACTAAAGATTTGCCGAAATACCGCTAATATTTGACATAACGGATATTTATTAGTGTTTTCGAAGCTTTTTGAGCTCATCTATTGTAAATTCATAAGCCTCATTACAGAACTGACACTTAACCTCAACAGGCTTTCCATCTGCGATAATGTCGTCCATATCCTCCTTGCCAAGAGATGCAAGACTCTTAACAACTCTATCTCTTGAACAATCACACTGATATTTCACTGGATATGTCTCCATAAACTGTAAATCCAAGCCTGCAAGAACTGTCTCTAACATCTGCTCCGGTGTCTTGCCGCTTGAAAGCATATCTGTAACTGAAGGAAGAGTTTTAAGATTCTCCTCGATTTGTGAGATAACATCCTCTGGTGTAAATGGCATAAGCTGTACTATAAAGCCACCCGAACAGTTTACTGTGTTGTCCTTGTTCATCAAAACACCAAGACCAACTGTAGATGGAATCTGCTCTGAAACTGCATAGTAATAAGTTAAATCCTCTGCGATTTCACCTGTCTGAAGCTCGACTGTACCAACGTAAGGCTCCTTAAGGCCCATGTCCTTAATGACACGCATGATACCTAAATCAATGGCGCCTCCTACATCAAGCTTGCCATTCTTTGGTGGCAAATCAACAACTGCCACATTAGGAAATCCCTTAACCTCACCCTTGCTGTTGGATGTAACAGTAATTCCCTTCATTGGACCACTACCCTGTATCTGCAAAGTAACTAAATCGTCATCGCCCTTTAGCATAACACCCATCATAGAGCCTGCTGAAAGCATACGCCCAAGCGCAGCTGTAACTACTGGAGAAGTGTTGTGTCTTCCCCTTGCCTCTTCAACTAAATCCTTGCTTGTAATTGCAAAGGCTCTAATTGAATCGTTTGCTGCTGTTGCCCTAACTATATAATCACTCATTAATTGTTGTTCCTCACTTTCTAACTTCTCTTGCTATAAAATATAATCTTTCACTGTCTGACTGTGGAGAAGACATAGTCGCCACGTCCAGTATATCTAAAAGCTTAAGGCCACTGTCCTCGATTGCTTTTTTAACCTCTTCCATTGTAAAGGCATGCTGAATGTGCTCCTCCTCGTATCTATCAAAGGTGCCCTCCTCATTCTCAGCATAGATAGTCAAGAAATAACTATTGTCCCTTGTACTACTATCATATTCATTTTCCCAAATGAAGCTGCCTTCACTTCTGTTTTCAGCTATGGTGCTATCACCTAGCTTCTCATAGAAAAACTCTGTCTTAATGTCAAAAATAAAAAGCCCCTTTGGATCCAAGTAGGTATTTGCAAGCTTGCAGACCTGCAATAGCTCATCGGTATCTGCTAGATAATTGATACTATCACAGACGCTAACTATTGCTCCTACTGTACCATAAAGCTCAAACTCACGCATGTCCTGACATAGATAAAGGATTCCTTCAGAATCCTCATTTGCCTGAGCCTCCATAAGCATATCACAAGAGACATCTATGCCAATCATATCGTATCCAAAGGCCTTTAGGCGCCTTGTCATCTGACCTGTACCACAGCCCAAATCGCATACAATCTCCATGGGCATATTATATTTTTCAAATAAATCCTTTATGTTCTTTGCCCAGGTATCGTATGGAATATTATCCATATACATATCGTATACCGCGGCAAAGCTGGTGTATGCTTCCATCTTAAACCCTCTTAGATAAAAAGCTTGTTATCTTTCTAATAATGTCAAAATCGTTTTGAATCTCCTCAACCTTAAGTCGATTTGCTTCGGAGAATCCCACTAAAATATCGTGATTAGCCTCTGCTAAATAGTCCATAATACCGTCAATATCGCTCTTGATGTTCTTAGGGCACTTTATGTAGTGACGCTTACCTGCAGTAATATGCAAGGTATATGTAATGGAAAAATGATGCCATAAAAACTTGTGCATAGTTGAATACTTGTAAATCCAAATAATGGCATCAATTGGCACAATGGCAACACCATAGCTACTAGTCTCTATAAAATAGTGCTCTGTAATAAACATATCCTCAGTAGCAAGCTGTGGCAATGTAGCCAGCTCTTCCTCTGCCTCTGCAAGGATTTCTGATGGCTTACCATATGCCCTTGTCTTTTGAACAGGAAGAGACATAACTGGAAATGAAATATAAATACAGTAGACTATTATAATGACTAAACTGTAAATAGCAAATGCCCAGTAAAATAATTCGAACGTCTTGGCAGGTATTCCTGTGGCATCCGGCTCAGAAATAGTGTAGCTTGAAACCGTTGACATGATACCATCCTCGTTCCAATTTAAATCCTTAGCCAGCTTAGTTAACAATTCTCTAGTGGCAAAGGACTCGTCAATAATCTGCCCCTTAATGGTAATGTGGTCAATGCTTGGCACGCCTTGCTCGCAAGTGTTTGGCGAAAGAAGGACAATTACGCACTGGGAATCAATCATGGTGTAATAAAAATACCCACGATTCTGATCCAACCATTTGCTAGTGTATCCAGTAAAATAGAGATTGTTGAGATTGTATCTGCCATATGTCTCGCTAGAAGTATACATATCGTGAAGATGAATCTCGTCCTCCTGATAATTCTTAGGAAAAATCAAATAGCCTACCGGCGTAAAGGCAGTAATCACAAGCAAAACTGCAAGAAATATGATAGGAGCATAAAGCCTATTTTTGTAATATGTACGTATTGATCTGGTGATCAAGTGATCTAAATAATCCATCCTAGCTCCTATCCTAGAGTTGCATTACTTGTGGCTCTCTAGCCACGCATATATATCTTCAAATACTTTGTCTTTGTCTAATTCGTTTAAAATCTCATGTCGGTCACCGGGGTAAAGCTTTAAAGTGACATTCTCAACCCCACCAGCCTTCAACATCTCTGCTGCAGCTGTGGTTCCTTTTCCAAGGTTGCCTACAGGGTCTGCATCTCCAGAGACTACAAGAAGTGGCATGTCCTTGCGCATCTTTACTACACTTTCCTTGGAACAAGCATACTTGGTAGCTTCAATAAGGCCCTTGTACGCGTTGACTGTAAAAAGGTACGTACACAGTGGGTCGCTATAATACTTTTGAATGTTTGCTATGTTTTTAGATAACCAAGAATTGGCCAAATCCTTACCGTAGCAATCATATCCCTTGTAAGGCTTGCTGTAGGTCAACTGTCTAATAAGAGTGCTACGATAATCCTTACCCTTGAATGCAGAAATAACGGCCACCATACCAAGGCCAAAGCTACATGTAGCTGCGCTCTCTTGACCTGTACCCATGATTACGGCACCAGAAATATCTTCAATATAATCTGCTTTGACTGATAAAAACTTCCTAAGTAAGTAAGAACCCATTGAATGTCCTAAAATAAAATATGGAAGCTTTGGATAGGCCTCTCTTGTTATGAAATAGTGTGTGTAGATATCATCCACCATAAAATCTGATGGATGCTCTCCTGTCATAACACCAAGCTCATCCTCACTGGCCACGGAATGACCATGACCGATATGGTCGTGTCCTACAACCACATATCCCTTTGAAGCAAGAAACTGGGCAAAATCATCGTACCTTTCAATGTATTCTACCATTCCATGAACTAACTGAATAACAGCCACTGGCTCCTGCTCTGGAAGCCACTTTCTGCAATGAATCACCGAATGACCATCCTTTGAATTGAATGTATATACTTGTTGATTACCCATTTTGCCCCCTCCTTTTTCATCTAATTGTAATTGATTTAGGAACCACATTCAATAAATCCAGAAGGGTTCTACTTGAAATTTTCTATTATAACCTGAAGACTGCGATTGCCTCTGAATTCGTTAACTGAAGGCTCGTAAATAATGTCTATTCTGGCATCCTGCACTCCTGTAGAAAAAAGTGTTTGCCAAGTGCTTTCATCATATTTTTCAATCATTCTATTTTCCAACTCTTCAACCCCTCTAAACATGAGACCTGTCATACTGCCGCCAGTCTCTGTTTCCAAGTTTAGCCTGAGATACTGGCCTTCCTTTCCCATGTAAGAAAGTCGATTAATCTTGATATCCTTTAGGGCAAAAAGTGGTTTGGAATTGCCTGTGCCAAACGGTGCAAACAAATCCAGCTGGTCTATCAACTCCTCAGATATGTACGATAAAGGCATATCACAATCAATCTTGATAACCTCCTGCATATCATCCTCTGTCAATTTGCAATTGGCATTTAATCTCTGACGCAGCTCATCAACTCTATCTACTGGCAGGGATACGCCTGCTGCCATTGGATGTCCACCAAATTTGGTGAAAATATCCTTTACCGCCGAAAGCTCCTCAAACATATTGTAAGCTGGGATTGAACGTCCACTACCCTTTGCTCCATCCTCAGCCTTAGTTATCACAAGCACAGGCTTGGTGTACTTTTCACGAAGTCTGCCAGCAACAATACCAGCCAAGCTCTCATGCAATTCTGGAATGTATACCACCAAAACCCTATCCTGAATCAAGTCGCTACTCTCTATTAATTCTATAGCCTTGTCAATGCCATTTTGGGTCATGGTCTTGCGCTGATTGTTAAGCTCCACTAGCTCGTTAGCCGCAGCCAAAGCCTTGGCGTTGTCCTCCTCCATCAAAAGCTGAATGGCTCTTTCAGCTGTATCAAGACGTCCACTGGCATTTAGACATGGTCCTATAATAAATCCCAAATGATAACAACTAATAGGCTTGCCCTTTAGCTCAGTCCTAGCAAGCAAAGCATTTAATCCAACGTTGTTAGTACATTCAATTGCCTTGGTTCCATGGAAAACAGTGGCACGATTCTCATCCTTAAGCTCCATAACATCACACACCGTAGCAATGGCTGCAAACTCCAAAAACTCCATCGCTTCATCAGATGAAATCCCCATAACTTGATACAAAACTTCAGCAACCTTCCAAGCAACTTGTGCACCACAAATCCCCTTAAAAGGATACTGGCAGTCCTGACGCTTTGGATCCACCACCGCATCAGCATTTGGCAGTTGTTGAACCTTGTTACCATCCTCCTCAGCAAAAGGCACCTCGTGATGATCTGTAATCACAAATATCATGCCAAGGCTCTTAGCCAAATTCACAGCCTCTGCCGCAGCAATGCCATTGTCACAGGTAATAATAAATCTTATCCCCTCATCAAAAGCCTGCTGCACCATGTCAGGATTGATTCCATAACCGTCCACCATTCTATGGGGCACTGCATAATCCACCTTGCCTCCTACCTTTCTAATGGCATTTACCAAAATGTAGGTAGACATAATTCCATCTACATCATAATCTCCTACCACACGAATTGGCGTACTGCTTTCGACAGCCTCCTTCAAAAGCTGGCAAGCCTTATCCATATCAGCAAAAAAATGTGGGTCAGGAAAGGAATCAAGTGTAGGATGCAAATACTCCTGCATTTCCTCATATGTACTAAGGCCGCGATTAACCATAAGCCTGACAACCACAGGGTCTACCCCCAGCTGCTTGCCAAGCCCCACGAAATCAGCGCCTTTTCTTTGCATAATCCATTTGCTCATTAATATTCTCTCTTTCTATATTTAAGTAAAGTCTTTTATCTGGCTAATATGTCCTAAACACAATAAATATTATCACAAAAAATAGGTTATAAGTGTAAAACTATTTTCTTTATCCTACAATTTTTCACTGTCCCTATATAAGCCCCTCTTCGCCCGGAAGTTACTATTCACAGTCCTTAGGGTAATTCTCTGGGGGCACCTCCTGCTACGTAGGGTATAGGTGAATTTGAACAGAATGATAGATTCTCTTGTTGCTGCGAATGTAGCTTTAAGTGGGTGTCCTTTCATTGATTTTGCACTTTGAAGCTACTGTATGTATGGCTCAGACACTTGAAGATTACATTAATTCCCCTATAAGTTATATGGGAATCTTACTTTAAATAGAGTGTGTCTGAGCAATACATACTGTAGCGATATAAGTGCAAATAATTGAAAGAACACCCACAATAAAGAAAGCTACATGCAGCAACTATAGAGAATCATTATTCTGTGATTGTACCCTACGTAGCAGGAGGTGCCCCCAGAGAATTAAAATCAAAAAGACTGTGAATAGTAACAACAAGCGATAGTTTAATGGTATTATTAGGGGGATAAAATTATTTAGGAGAAAGCAATGATTCAAGATATAGCACCTAAGAAGCTTAACAATTCATATGACCCTGCGGCCAAAGTAGAGAATAACAGCCTTATTATGGTTTATAAAAATGGAGAATTTGGGGTTCAGATTAACGATGTTGATGGTTCATTAAACTACCCTCGTTTATCAGATTTCAAGCATACAGATGGCATGGAGTTTATCTATCTGTTTAGCATAGATGGCGAAGAC
>Ga0129307_1001231_pt1 | contig 29274 bp, 17 predicted proteins | sample P1105metagenome_FD_94437 | JGI IMG/M metagenome (GOLD analysis project Ga0129307, IMG submission 94437) | Capybara group fecal microbial communities from Wisconsin, USA - P1105 metagenome | ecosystem: Host-associated > Mammals > Digestive system > Large intestine > Fecal | place: USA: Wisconsin...
ACAGTGAGGATACACCATTATATTTTTATCCGCACACTTTTTGATTTGTACTGCCAGCAGTCATTGAAAACTCATGCTTTGGAGAAAAAGATGCGGATAACAAAAGTGTACGGATAAACCGTCCCAATATAGCGCCTTGATTCTGTCACAGCGCCGCCCGCAGAACAGAAACAATGCATCCGACTGCGGATTCATATGGAATGTGTTCTGGATAATTGTAGCAAATCCATCGATACCACGTCGGAGATCGCTATACCCAACCGCAATATAGACCTTCTGAGCTTTGGAAAGATCAAACATTTTTGGTCACCGCCTGAAGAACGGCGCTGAGCAGATCTGCATTGGCTGTGTTCCGGATTTCTACTGTCCAAGAGTCTTTCCGGATGATGATGTCTGCGTCTGTTGACGTCTTATCGGGAACAAGATTCACCTGAGCAAACTGAACAGGCCGTACCTGAGGGGAGCTGCTCTGCCCGTTTGGAATAATCGTGTTTGCTGTTTTATCCCAAACCTGCTTTTGCCAGTAATAATATGTCTTGATATTGATCCCTTGTTCTTCACACCACACCGCGATCGGTTTACCGCTGTTCCGGCATTCCATAACACGACCGCGCCAACGCTGGAGGTATGATTCATGCTTAGCTTCGTTCAGCCTGATTCCTTCCATAGTCGGGTCCTTTCCAACGATCTCCCTGGAAGTCCAAGGAGTCCTTGAGACTTCGATAGATACCGCTAGAATACCGGAACGAATTAGATTTGGCTATACGTGGCGGTTTTTACGCTTACCATAATCGACTTCGCATTGGAACGGAAGAGCGTTTATGCCCACTCCGACGGGGTTGGGGGTCCCCGGAAGGAGGAATGGATAAATGTGGTGCTGGTTATTCAGGGGCCCCAGCCGGGGCCTCTGGGGAGCAGGCAGCATAACTCCTGCAATTACCTACAAAATGTAGTTGCAATTGCCTACATGTTTGTCCTGGAACTTCCTACATTTCCATTATGCAACATACACACGGTCTGTTCCTCGCTCGTGAAACTGTTCTCGGAACTCCGAGACTCTGTTCTAATTTGGCAGTGAAGGTGTTCCTCAGGATATGAAATTTCCGACACGGTTCGATTTGCACTGGACTTTACGATTGTGCAATATACCGTTCAATCAACTCAGAAGGTTTTCCATAATAGGAAAGCCAGACCTGTTTCCTGGCACGGGTGATTGCCACGGACAGAAGATTGGCCTCGGAGAGAAGCATCTCGTTGAGCATTTCTTCGTCTGTGGCTTTTTCTATGTCCCGCTTGCTGGGGATGATGTCAGCGCACAGGCAGGGAAGGCAGACATAGGAATACTCCATGCCTTTGCCTCTGTGCATGGTCATAAGCCGAACGCCGGGGATTGATTTGTCATCCGGCTGTTTGGTGGTCACAGACAAAACCTGCAGACCGTTGCGTTCAAGCCGGCTTTGCATGGCATAGACAAGCTGATTGGACCTGACCATGACCGCAATGTCAGAGGGAAGAACCGACGCGGCGATCAGACTGCGGATATGCCGGATCATTTCCTGCGCTTCCTCCTCCGGATCTCCAAAACAGCGGACGAAAGGCGCAGGACCATGGAAGATGCAGGTGGACTTGTCTTTGGACATGGATTTGCCATCCATGTCGTCATACTGATAGTCGTTCTGCAGCTGCATGGCAAAAGAGTAGATTTCATCGGTGGTCCTGTAATTCAGCTTGAGGACACGGGAACGGTTGTTGATGTTGATCCCGCACTGGGACAGGGAGATGCGGCCGCCGTAAATTCTCTGGCGTGTATCGCCGGAAAGGTACATGTCGTTTTTCCGCTGCTCACCGGCCAGGACGCGGAGCATGCGCAGTGCAGGGGTCCTGAGATCCTGGCATTCATCGACAAACACGGTTTTATACCGGCATTCCGGCTTATTCTGGAGAAGCTCTGCCAGCTGATTCTGTGCCCAGTCTGCATCCCGGATGCGCTTGCGTTCGCAGAGGGTTCTGTACTGCTGGGCGATTTTCCAGAACTTTTCTCTGCTGGCCTTATCCAGCTGTTTTCCACGGCCTGTTCGCTGTACGGTGAGGTAGTCCTCCAGCGAAGAAAGTGCCTGCGACTGGATAACATCACGCCATTCGTCGATGCAGAACTCGGGATCAAACGAACCGGACATATCTATCTCATCCATGGCGGCAGTCCAGATATCCCTGAGATTCAGCCCTTTGGTTGTGGGGTAGGCGATGCTCCGCTGGAGATAGGTCCTGGTAAGATCATATGTCAGCTTATCGACCGTCATTACGACGATATGACTGGACTCCGCTTCGGAGCAGATATCATTGAGACGCTGATCAATATCATATTTCAGGGTGTTCCCGAAGGTGGTCACAAGGATCTTTTCATTCCCTGTGCATTCGGATGCGAGACGCCGCGCCCGGTGAACAATGACCACTGTTTTGCCGGTCCCTGCGCCGCCGACAATGCGGGCCGGGCCGTTGTAATCCTGCCTGACGATTTCAGACTGGGTCGGATGCAGGAATACACGCCATTTTTCGCTTGGGTATTCGAGAATGGCCTTCAGGGCTTCCTCGCTGTTGATAGGGGCAAACTCGGCCAGCGTGATCGGGCTTGCGGCCGCGGCATCGAGATCGCCGTCTTTGTTCTGTTTGGCAGATGAGAAGGTAGTCCTGCGCACATCGTCAATCGTTTCACCGGCCTTCAGGGCGTACAGCGACTGCCGGGCCAGGACGGGAAGAGTGGAAGCTATCACTTCCAGTTCTTTGTCTGTCCGGATCTTTCGGACTTTGTCCACGTTGTCTGTGGGAATGCCGACAGAGATCAGTTCTTCGGGTGTGAAGCTGCCAAAGATCGGCTCGCGCTCAGATACTTCAGCCGGCGTGACAACTGCGGACATGGTATCCCACAGGGCCATGGCCTCATCCACCGGGGAACCTTCAAGGATAAAGTCGAGCGTATCATACGCCTCGGAGGAGATGGAGCCTTTGAATCCGGTCAGCTGCCCGGCAGTAAAGACTTTTTCCCGCAGCTGTTCCCAGTATTCTTCCGGGATGCCCATGGTGACAAACTGGGCGTCCTCCAGTGCGGCAAGGCGGGAGAGCTTCTTTGGAGAGCCGGGCTGAACGGTCATCCTCTTCGGTGCTGCTTCCACCTGCTGCAGGCCGCCGGTGACCGGGTTGATCTCCACCTTGTATTTGTTTGCAAACAGATAGGCTTTGTCATGCGGCCCGATAAAAAGGAGGTTCAGATAGCGGGACTCTTCCGGAAGGGCAAAGATGATTCGGTAGTCCTGATCGACACGGGCAGAGAACAATCCGTTGCTGCCGATCTTTTCAATATGCAGGCCGGGCAGGTCGGGATGCTCCAGCATCTCCCGGATGGTGGGCTGGATTTTGGCAAGGATTGGTTTGGGCAGAAGCGCCGAAGAATCCGAGAAACTCTGTCCGAGGAGAACCTGCATGTCTTTTCCTATCATGGGTGTCCTTCCTTTCGCCGGATCTGATGCTGAATGGATAAAGTCGATGATCTCCTGACTGACTCTGACATCCTCCACACTCAGCATGGCGGTGAGATACAGAGCGTCAAAGGAACGGCAACGGGACAGGGCAACATAGGTCTGCCCCGGTGCAAAGGCTGAGCCCTCTGAGTAATCAAGAATGACTGAATCAAAGGTCTGCCCCTGGGATTTGTGAATGGTGATGGCATAGGCGAGGCGGATGGGATACTGCTGAAAGCTGCCCACAGCCCGCCGGCTGATGCTCTCATTTTCCGGGTGATAGGTGTATTCGTACTGGATCCACACTGCTTTGTCGACGGGATAGACGTTTCCGCCGATTTCAACGCAGATCTCGTGCTCGGAGAGGGCGGCCACTTTTCCGAGCGAGCCGTTGAACCATTTTCTGTCAGGATCATTCCGAAGCATCATGATCTGTGCGCCGACTTTGAGGGAAAGGGTGAGGGATGTAGGCAGATCGTCCTCTTCCATGGCGCCGCTGACAGAGCCGGTATACCGGAATTCTGCGGAGGGGATTTCATTGAGCCGGCTCTGGTTGATTTCCTGCGCTGCATCATTCCGGGAGGTCAGGATGATCGTTCCCCGGCCGGGTGGAAGCGGGGAATACCGGCTGTTCAGGTGTTCCATTTCGCTCCACCGCGTTTCTCCCATGCGGATGTGGTTGAGCATAGAAATAAATGCGGAATCGCTCTGGCGGAACACCTTTGTCAGTTCAATAAAGGAGAAAGGCTGTTCCTTATATCCGGGAGCCCCGAAGAAATACAACGTGCCGTACCGCCTGCGGAGAAACTTTTCGACAGGCTCTTCTTTGACGACCGGTGGCAGCTGAAAGAGATCTCCAAACGCAATGATCTGACATCCTCCGAACGGGATATCCTGATCGCGGGCCAGGCGCATTTTTTTATCAATCATGTCCATCATGTCGACGCGCATCATGGAGATCTCGTCGATGATGATGCAGTCAAGAAGCGCAAGCTTCCTTCTGCGCAGATCGGTCATCCCGCTGCGCACAGACTCGGGATCCTTTGCATCCTGAACCGCGGCATCCATACCGAAGAAGGAATGAATGGTCTGACCGCCGACGTGAATCGCAGCGATGCCTGTAGGAGCCAGCACGACCACTTTTTTCTTTGTATGCTCGACGAAAAAACGCAGCAAAACCGATTTGCCGGTTCCTGCTTTCCCTGTGATGAAAAAACTGGCATGCCGGTTTTCCAGTGAACGGAAAACGGCAAGCTGTTCTTCACTGAGCGTAAGATGGTCATCGAGCGTTGACATGTATGGTCTCCTGTTCAGCAAAAAATGTGCAGTGTAAACGATCAGGGAACGTTGTAATCAAAAGGAATTATAGCATGCACTCGTATAAATGGAAAGGAATCGAATGCTTCGAATGACTGTGGGTTCAGGCGTGTGTTTGGTTTTTGCCATAGAGATAACGACAAGCGAAAAGCAGGATGCTTATATGCAAGTGTGACTGAACTACACTGCAGTGAATGATGCGTAAGAAAAAGATGAAGATAAGGGTGCATTCTTTCAATATGTGATATATAATGAATTCAACAAATGGACAGACAAGAAGGTGATCTTTTGGGTATTGATTTTGGGAAAATGATTTCGGATGCAGCAAAAGGAGTCTCCGACTTTATCGTGAAGACCGGCGATGATATTGCAAAGGCAATTGATCAGAATGGAGATGGAAAACTGGATATCGCTGATCTCCAGACTGTTTCGGACAGAATTAAAGCAGGGCAGGCAGAAGCACAGCGCAAAGCCGATCTTGCGCGATTGAAGCCATTGTTCCTCGAAGACTTTGAAGGGGCAGAGTTTGTCATGCCCAAAATGATTTGCGTGGGAGAAATCGACAAACCTCATGCCGATAATGCCGTCTGCAAAGGTTCTGTTGGGTTTAAAACCGTGATGAATGACATGTCTGTTATCACAATTTACCGTGACCATATCGGTGATTTTGATCTGTCGTTCTATCCGGAACTTGACAACAGTGTGTATTATGTCGATCCATGTGACAGGGATCAGTATGTTTCACTGGATGATTATTTCGCATACATGAAGATGCAGCGCGTGGCTGAATTGCAGCGAATTGCTCAGTCACTTGGGGCAAAACATTTTAAGGTCACGTTTATAGATAGAAATGCATCCGTCGCAGCCAATGCTGTTCATGTGGCAGAAACGGTCAAAGTCGGCAAGGCAAAAGAAAATGTGGATGCAAAACATGACGTTGATAGTAAAGAAACGGCAACCATGACGATTGAAGCTGAAATGAGATTCCCTGGTCATGCTCCAATCAGACCTGAATTGCATTATCTGAAAAAGGAAATCAATATTATCAATCTGATTGAAATGCGAATGGACCCGCTTTCCCCATTACAGCATCAGCGGTTTAACATCGAAATGAGCAAATCATCCGGGATCAAGGAAAAGGATGCTGTCAAAATCGATGCGATGCTCAAGATGATGAAGGTTACAGCGAATGCAACTGTTGTATCAGCAGTCAAGAAGGAAGAGCACAGTATTCTGCAATACGAAATCGAATTTTGAAATCGCAGGAGTTCCAATACTGCATCTGAATGCAGCGGATCGACGATATGACTCAAGCGGCTGTTGCTTTGCGTGACACGGTATCATCAACACCGATCCAGTGACACGACCTGCAATCAAACCATCATTCAAAATCTATAAACCATATCATCCGGAAAGCTACAGAACATGAAGAGAACCTTCAGTCTGCGGCTTTTTGTATTGCGTGCCTTTGCTGCCTTATGATAATATATCATATAGACAAGGATGAAACGAATGATTCAATTGGTCTGTCACAAAAATCAATCAAGGAACCTGAATTGCAAGATGGTCCCAATCGTACCGACAAACCAGAGCCCGGAACCACACAGACACGTGGAAAATGCTTACAGGCCACTCTCGGCTATACCGTGCTCCATATTGCACGGAGCATGAGACCTATGGGAATTCGGAAATGGAAGGCAGGATGCCCCTGAGGGCCCAAGCTGCTGACAGGCAGAACGGCAGAACGCAGAGAAGAAATGACATAGGATTATGAAAGGAGACAGGATGCCATGAACAAAGAGACATTCAATTTTCAGCTCTATGCGGAGGAACTGAAAGCGTCTTTCGCAAATCATGCGGATGAGATCGCCATCAGCTGTCTCATGACCAATCATAAGGTGTGGAAGATTTCCTTCGGCATGCTTCTGCGCTGGATGGAAGATTTCCGGATCACGAAGGAAACGCTGGGACTCCGGGACGGCGACCGGGTGCTGGTGCTGTCCAACGGAACCGTGGATGCCTTTGCAACCTTTCTTGTCCTGTCGGTCAATCATCTGACCGCCGTCATGGCAGATGCCGCCATACCGGACGGGGAGCTTCTCCCGCTCATTGAGTACTGCCAGGTCAGCGCGGTCTTTGCAGACATGAAAAACACGGACAAAATGCTCGCCACGCAGCATGTGCCCGTGATTCTGACCTATGGCCTGCACTCCTGCGGAAAGATTGTTTCCATGGGAGAAAGTGACGCGGACAGGGGAGAGCCGACACCGGAGGCGGTCGCGATCCTGTTTTCGTCGGGCACCACGGCCAGGCGCAAATGCGTGGAACTGAGTTACGCGTCCATCATGATCACCCACCGTAAGATCCGGGGCAAGGGTGTGCTGCATTCCGGCGTGCCGGGACGCCCGATGCTGGAAGTCTTCCCCATGAGCCATGTTTCCGGCCTCTATTCCGCCTACACGCTCCTCAATGAGGGCATGAACATCGCGACGGTCGAAAGCATTTCCTCGGACACCCTGCTGGAAGCCTTTAAAGTCTTTAAGCCTATGGCCTTCGGTATGGTGCCGAAAGTGAATGACCTGTTCATCAGCAAGTTTGAAAACGAGCTGAAAAAACGGCATCTGTTCGGAATCTATGCAGCACTGGGGAAAAAGTCGCATGATGCGATTGCACGGACCGGCAGTCTGGAACGCAGCCGCTCCATCATGAAACTCTTCAGAAGCCTTCTGTATAACGACAATTTCAGCTGCCTCTTTTCCGGCGGCGCGTCCGGCACGCCGTATACGCGCACGGCCATCACAAATATGGGCATCGCGTACCTGGATCTTTACGCCTCCACCGAATGCGGCGTGTATATTGCCTGCAATGAACCCTACGACATCGGCGGCGAGGGCTCGGTCGGCAATGTGCGCCAGGATCCCTACACGGAGACCATCATTCATGCGCCGGACGCCCAGGGCATTGGGGAAGTGTATGTCCGCACGGACCAGATCATGAACGGGTATTACCGGGATCCGGAAAAGACCGCGGAATCCTTTGACGGCCCTTACTTCAAGACCGGCGACCTTGGGCGGATCGATGAGAACGGCTATCTGTACATTACCGGGCGCCTCAAGGAGAGCATCCTGATGCCCAACGGCGCAAAGGTTGCGCCGGCCGATCTGGAAATGCTGCTCGCCCCGGTCATGCCGGAAGGCGCAGGGTATGCCGTGGTCGGCGTTCCGTCCCCGGAGGACGGCGCGGACCGGATTCATCTGTTCATCCGTCAGGATAAGATGTCGGAAGCGGAAAAGGAAAGCCTGCGCGCTGAAATTCTGAAATTCCAGTACAGCGCGCTGAATCAGTACAGGATCAGCGGGATTCACTTTATCGAGGAGATCCCGTCCACCAGCATTGGAAAACCAAAGCGGTACCTGCTCAAGGAGCTTGTCCTGCAGCAGAACGAACAGGCCGGGGAACAGCCCTCGGAGAGCAGAGAGGCGGAAGAGAAACCGACGGCAGCGGCCGCAAAGGCAGTGGCCGAGAAAAAGGAACTGGATCCTGCGGCCGTGGAGGCGAAAATCTTCAGGATTGTCCGGGAAACCTCGAAGTATGAGAAGGAACTGACGGGCTTTGAGGATTTCAAAGAGGATCTGGGCATGGACTCGCTCTCCATTATGGAAATGTGCTCGGAAATCGAGTCAGAGTACTCCATCAGCGTTGGCCCGTATATCTTTGTCATCCCCAACGCCAGGGAAATGACGGATTATATTCTCGACCCCATTTTCCAGGAACTGAAAAAGGAGAAAGCGGCGAAGAAGCGGAAGATCGATCCGTACCGGTATCCGGTGAAGAGAAACATCCTTCACCGGGTGCTGTTCTCCTACTTCCGGAAATGGAGCCGGAAGCAGCTGGATTTCTGCGTGGAAGGACTCGAACACGTGCAGGCGGGAAGACAGTACATCTTCTGTCCGAACCATCAGACGCACTTTGACGGACTGTTCGTCTGGACGGCGCTGGGCAGCAAGTGCCCGGACCTGGACCGCTTCGGCTGCATGGCCAAGGTGGAGCACCTCGAGCAGTTCCTGACCGGCCTGATGATGAAGACGCTCGGCGGCATTCCGGTCAACCGTTCCGGCAACATCATTGATTCCACCCAGCGTTCCATCAATTTCATCAAGGAAGGGAACAGCTTCCTGATTCATCCGGAAGGCACACGGACAAGGAACGGCCATCTGGGCCCGTTTAAGGACGGCGCGGCCAAGATTGCCCTGGAAACCGGGCTTTCGATTATCCCGGTCGCGATCAGCGGCGGGTATGACATCTGGAGCTATGACAAACCCCTTCCCCAGACGAAGGACCCCGCAAACGGCGGGAAACGCAAACTGACCATTACGTTCTGTCCCGAGGTGCAGACCATCGGCAGAAGCGAGCAGGAGATCACCCTGGAGATCAGGGAGAAGATCATATCCTGCCTCTCGGAGAAGGAAAAACCGGAAGCGTAAAAATGGAAGCGGGGGAAACGCATGAACATCGGGATTGATGTGGACGGCACACTGATGGATATTTCGTCCTATATGCTCGAAACAGGCAGGCGGTATTTTCATCGGGATGCAGACGACCCGGCAGGGTTTGATATCGATGAGATGTTTTCCTGCACGAGGAAAGAGAGAACCCGATTCTGGATGCGGCATCTCCTGAGGTACTGCACAGCACTGCCAGCCATCAGCGGAGCGGCTGAAACTATCCGGCATCTGAAGGCGGATGGACACAGCATCTATATTGTGACCAGCCGCGTTTATACAACACGGTCCGACCTGATAGGGGCTCTGTTTCGCTCGATCCTCATCAGATGGCTGAAGAAAAACGGGATCGTGTATGACGACATTGTATTCTGCGAGGACACCGGAGAGGCGAAACTCAGGGAGTGTCAGCGGCTGCACGTGGATGTCATGCTGGACGACAAGCCGGACAACCTGATCACCATTTCCAGAGCCTGCCGTGTCATTGTCTGCCCCATGCCGTGGAACAGGAACATGGCGGAGCAGGGATTTGTCCGGGCCAGGGACTGGGATCACATCTATGGTCTCCTGTCAGGAAAAGCCATGTCTGCGGAAAAACGTGCCTGATGTGCAGAAGAGCCCAGGCATGAAATGCCGTGTGCGGGAAGATGCTGTTCTGCGCTGGAATAAACAATGCGGATGCCGAATGCAGCTGAAAAACTGCCGGCATCTGCGTTTTTTTCTGTTCAGAAACATTTCTGCACAGGCAGGTCGCAGATTGCGGCTGTGGGTTCTGCTTCCCTTGTGTCAGAGGGCTTCATTCAGTACAATAACATCAGCATAATCTGAAGGCACCGGGGAAAAAGCGGAGAGAGCTGTGTGCAGATACTGAACAACTTCGGGAAAAACAGGCTTCTCCACTGATCAGAAGAGCTCCGCAGGATGCTGCGGAGGAGAGACAACTGCGAACGCCTGTCTGCGGCTATGCACCAGAAGAAATGTTTATTGATTTACACACGCGCAGCAAAAGGTCTGTCTGCAGGATACAGGAAACGGAGGATACCGAGATGCCGCATCGACCGGATATCTATGAAATGATTCAACACATGACGCTCGATAAAAAAGAGGAGCTGCTCAAATATCTTCGGACGGAGATCGAAAACGAAAAGCGTGCCCCGAAGAAATCCTTTCTGGAAGAGGCCTGGGAGGAGATCAAGCGGCAGATCTACGATCTGAGTTTTGAACCGTATATTGACGACCAGGTTCAGATTGATGAGATCTGGAAGATCTGTGGGCAGCTGATCCGGAGCGGAAAACTGAAGGATGAACCGTGGGATATGAGAAAAAGAATCCTTGTACAGATCATTGAAGGAGAGTTCTTTGATTATTATGGCGCATATGATCCCATGGAGGAGCTGTTCGCAGCGCTGTGCATAACGCCTGAGGAAAAACTTGAGTGTGCTGACCTTGTATTCAGAATCGGTTCGGGTTTCATGAAAAGAACGTGTGCAAAACTCTACCTGGAATACGGGCAGCCAGAGAAGTATTATGCGTATCTGGAAACCACGCTGGGCAGAGAGGAAGCGCCCTATGCGGAACTGATCCGGTACTATGAGGAAAGAAATCCGGAAAAAGCCATGCAGATTGCTCTGCAGGGCTGGGCCAAATGCAAAGACAGTCAGACGGAGCTGGCCATTTTCCTGATCAAAGAGGCACAGGTCAGGGAGGATATAACCACGGTGAAGAAACTCCTTCAAAGCGCAAAGCTGCGCAGGACGGTCGATTTTGAACGGGTTCAGGAAGCGCTCCGCAGAGTGGATCAGGAGAATGAGAAGAGGGATTGACATGGAGTACATGGAAAAGATGCTCACATCGCTCAAGGAAATCATTGACAGGGAAGGGGAAGAGTTCCTGACAGTGTCACCGTTTGAGGTATACCGGGAACTCGAAAAGAAGAAGGTTGGGAGCGTCGAAAGAAGGACTGTGCTGTGCACGCTGCTGGCAGGGATCCCGAAGAAGGCAAAAGAGTGCAGGGACACAGGCGCGCTGTCCGGCACGATTCAGAGAAGCTGCTGCTTTCGGAAAAATGTATCCGACCGTCTGGCAGAAATGTATGTCGCCCTTTACAGCACAGAGAATCAGTCGGCATGGAATGAGCAGCATGAACAGGGATTCCGTGACTTTTGTCAGAAGAGCTGGACATTTCAATGGGAGGGATATGCGACCTGGCACACAGACGGAGGCCATATCGACCGCAGTGCATCTGCAGAATATGAACTGCGCGTCATGGATCAGGACGTGTTTCGAAAACAGGTTGCTGAGCGCCTCCAATCCAACCCGTTCACGACGGCCGAATGGATGTTCAAACACATGGAGCAGGTTCTGAACAAATATCTGCAGGATGATCTTGACGAGTATGTGGATGACGATGACTATGATCCGCCTGTGATGGAGGATTACTGGGACAACAGTCAGGAGGACTTCGGGGAGTACTGCCGAAAGCTCGGGTTTGAGGTCATTTCCTTTGACGGTGACGCAGACATGGATGACTTTGAACCGGATTTCCGTGGACGGAGAGGGTAGGTCTGCGCTGTGCCTGCATAAGAGAATGGATCAGACCGGAATGCCATGCGGAATGGCACATATTTCCGATGGATCGGAAATATCTTCTTATAATTTCCGATAAAGTTGACTCAATTTCCGATCCGTGGTAATGTATTTCCGAACGGAGGAATAGAGCATGGAACAGAACATATCATGGATAGGGACTGCGGAGGCGGCTGGACAGTTGGGGGTGACACCCCGGCGAGTTGCAGGGCTTTGCAGTGAGGGAAAAATTGCCGGGGCATTTCGAAAGGGCCGCCAATGGAAAATCCCGGCAGAGTCTCTTCAGCAGTTCATGACCCGCAGCGGAAAGCAGCCGCTGGAGGGGAATGATGATCACGGTGCGCTCCCCGTTGCGATTGGAAACACGTCCTATATTGACGTGTCCAGTGAGTGCTATTATGTTGACAAAACACTCCTGATCCGGGATCTGATCGATCAACACAGCATGGTCACCCTTTTTACGCGTCCGAGGCGTTTTGGAAAAACGCTGGCCATCAACATGCTGAAAACGTTTTTCGAGAAGACACAGGAAGATACATCCCGGTATTTCACCGATAAAAAAATCTGGGCATGCGGAGAAAAATACCGGGCATTGCAGGGCGCTTACCCTGTGATTATGCTGACCTTTAAAGACGTGAAATATGACAGCTGGAGGGACACAAGGGAAGCGATCCGGCTGGTCATGAAAGACGAATATCAGCGGCATCCGGAACTGACAGAAAGCAGCAGGCTTGATCAGGATTCAAAAGACAGCATTTTTCGGATGGCAGACGGGGACATGACGGATGTGGAACTCAGCCGGTCCCTCATGAATCTGACACGGCTGCTGGCTATGCATCACGGGACAAAAGTTGTCATCCTGATCGATGAGTATGATACGCCCATTCAGCAGGGGTACTCCCGGGGCTTTGATCAGGAAGTCATTGGATTTATGCGGAATTTTCTGTCCGGGGGACTCAAAGACAACCCCTGTCTTGCCTTTGGCGTACTGACGGGCATCATGCGTGTTTCCAAGGAAAACCTGTTCAGCGGTCTGAACAATCCAACGGTTAACACGGTGCTCGATCATCAGTACAGTTCGTATTTCGGCTTCACAGAAGAGGAAGTCTGTGCGATGGCGGACTATTATCACCGCACCGATGCGCTCGATGAAATCCGGTCATGGTATGACGGATATCGGTTCGGAGATACTGGAATCTATAATCCATGGTCGGTGACCAACTATTTTGCTTCCGGCGGACAGGCCAGACCCTACTGGGCGAACACATCCGACAATGAGATCATCCGGGAGATTCTCTCCTCTCTGAACCAGGATATCGCAGATGATTTACTGCGCGTCATGCAGGGAGAGGAAATCCATGCATCCCTGGATATGGGGGTGATCTATCCCCGGATGACCGATGGGAATGACACGATTTTCAGTTTTCTCATGATGGCGGGCTATCTGACGCCATCAGGACTGCCGGAAGAAACCGATATCGGCACGTTTGCTGCGCTGAGACTGCCGAATACGGAAATCCGCCGGATCTATAATACAGAAGTTCTGAACTGGATCCGTGCGAAGCAGCCGGGGAATGTCATTGCGGAAATTGAGAAAGCAGTCTATCTCTCAAGCGCGGGGCGTCTGCAGGAGGCACTGCGTCAATATATGATTTCCACGATCTCCTGCTTTGACGGTGCCGCGGAGGGGTTCTATCACGGCATGGTCCTGGGACTGGTTGCCAGTCTCTCCTCCAAATACAGGATTCTCTCCAACCGGGAATCCGGGGAGGGCCGTTTTGATCTCCAGATGGAGCCGAAAGATCCTTCGCTTCCCGGGGTACTCATGGAATTCAAGGCTGCCCGTGCGGCCGATGAAAAAAGCCTCATGGCACTGGCCGGGGAAGCACTGGATCAGATCGATCGCAAAGCATACGCCAGCGAGATGAAATCGCGCGGCGTCGGGAAGATCGTCAGGTATGGCATCGCGTTTTCGGGAAAAAACGTGGAAGTCAGGGTTCGGGAAGCATAACAGCATATCTTGCTCAGGAAACTGCAGTCTGGTTTGCATGTCCCTGAAGCGGAGCACGGCTGCGTGAAATAAAACATACAGAAACCGGAGAACCGTCCGGTTTCAGGAAAGGACGCCCCATGAAGACAGCCTATATCCATGCAGCCGTGTACACAGGACAGCTGCCCCTGTGCGAAGCCTTTCTGGTGGAAGACGGGAAGTTTGTGCAGACAGGAAGCACGCAGGAGATCCTCCGCGAGATTTCTGAAAGAGATGCCTGCGTGGATCTGCAGGGTGCGTTTGTCGCGCCGGGATTCAATGACTCGCATATGCATCTGCTCAGCTGGGGGAATGGGCTGCGCTCCTGCCAGCTTGCCCCGTATACGCGCAGCCTCTCCGGCCTCATGGACCATGTCCGGGCCTGGATTGCGGAGAACCCGCCGCGGGAAGGACAGTGGGTGGTCGGACGCGGCTGGAACCAGGACCTGTTTGAGGATGTACACCGCATGCCGTCCAGGCAGGATCTGGACGCCGTTTCCACGCAGGTGCCCATCATGCTCACGAGGGCCTGCGGGCACTGCTGTGTGCTCAATACGCCGGCCCTGAAGATCGCCGGCGTGTCGGCCCGCACCACATCCCCGGAGGGCGGGGCGATCGGAATGGAAGACGGCGAGCCGGACGGGCGGCTGTATGACAATGCCATGGAGCTGGCCTTCCGTGTGCTGCCGCCGCCCGGAAAGGACGAAATCCGGGATATGCTGCGTGCGGCCTGCCGCGCTGTGAACCGGTACGGCATCACCAGCGTGCAGACCGACGACTATGAGGTCTTCAAGGGGGTCTCCTGGCGGGAGATCAATGAAGTATACCGGGAGATGGCCGCAGACGGTGAACTCACGGTGCGCGTATATGAACAGGCCCAGCTGCTGAACGTGGAAGCGATCCGGGCGTTTGTGGAGGCCGGCTGCACGACCGGCAAAGGGGATGAGATGTTCCGCATCGGGCCCCTCAAGATCGTGGGCGACGGCTCGCTGGGCAGCCGGACCGCACACCTCTCCCGTCCGTATGCGGATGCCCCGGAAACGCAGGGCTTTTCCCTCTTTTCGGAGGAAGAGATGCACGCGCTCATCGGGGAGGCCCATGCGCTCGGCATGCAGACAGCGGTGCATGCTATCGGGGACGCCTGTCTGGACCGTGTGCTCGACGCCATGGAGCAGGCACTCCGGGAGCACCCGCGGGCCGACCACCGGCATGGGATTGTGCACTGTCAGGTGACACGGCCGGATCAGCTTGAGCGCATGCGCCGCTTGAATCTGCACATCTACGCGCAGTCCATTTTCCTGGACTATGACAACCACATCGTGGAAAAGCGTGCCGGGAAGGAGCTGGCCGCGAGCAGCTACAGCTGGAAGACCCTCCTCAGGAGGGGCCTCAGCGTGTCGAACGGTTCCGACTGTCCGGTCGAGCTCCCTGACGTCATGGAGGGGATCGAGTGCGCGGTGACCAGAACCTCCCTGGATGGAACCGGACCGTACCTTCCGCAGGAGGCCTTCACGCTGCAGGAAGCGCTTGACAGCTTTACCATCCACGGAGCAGAAGCCAGCTTTGAAGAGAATACCAAGGGACGCATTGCGCCGGGGTTCCTTGCAGACTTTACGGTCCTCAGGGAAAACCCCTTCGAGGTGCCGCCGCGCCGCCTGCATGAGATCGAAATCGAGTCGTGCTGGGTCGGAGGAAAATGTGTATACAGACGAAATGCTGTGGATGCATAAAGGAGAAGGAAAAGATGGCAACCGACAGAATGTATGACCTGGCGTTTCAGTTCAGGAACGCAGGATTGTGGGAGATTCTCAACAATACAGAGATGTTTGCCGTGCGTCTTCCGGGCGGCGAAATCGGGTACTGCAGCGTGATGGGGAAGCTTGAAAATCACTTTGCCCTGGCTGTGTATGTGGGGGATGCGGGATACCAGAGCTATCGGCTCCTGCTCGACACGGACGCGGATGAAGTGGACACACTGAAGATGATCAACATGATGGCTGAGGAGAACTGTCTTGTGTGTTCCTATGAGAGCGGGGAACACCTCACGCAGGAGGACGCAGTGAAAGTCCGGATCTATGCCGCGGCGCATGACATATCCCTTCACGGGGAAAATGCCTATCCTCAGTTTAAAAAGCATGTCACCGGCAGGGTCCCGTGGCGTTTGCGATCCAAAGAGGATGAGGAGCGCATCTCAGAGGGCCTGCTGGCCGCACTGGAGATGCATCGTATGCTGTCTGAGTGCAGCAGGGATGAGATCGGCCTGCACTCTGTCCTTCAGGAGCCTGCGGCCATCCCGCTGCTCTCCCGGAAGGGCGATGGATGGAAACTGCAGACCATACCCCTGCCCCCGGCAAAGATGCAGTATCCGCAGGTGGAATTCACCGACCAGCTCCTGGCGATGCGCCTGAAGAAACAGAAGACGGCGGATGTCTGGGAATGTATGGCGTGCTGGACGATCTTTTCCATGAAGGATGATCCGACAGGACTGAAGGCGCCATATCGCCCGCTTGTGCTTGCAGCAATGAACCTTGAAACCCACAGGATCATCCCGCTGCTCAGGAACGGGGAAGAACTCTCAGAGATGGTGCACGAGTTCGCACAGCAGCTTCTGAAAAGCGGGAAGGTGCCTGGAATCATCCGCTGTGTGGACGACCGCAGCTTCGCCATGCTCATGGACCTGGGCGAAAAGACCGGCATCTCCATTGAAAGAACGGATGAGATGCAGATGATCGGCGACGGTGTCCGGCAATTCATGGAACTTATGGGTGAAAAGTTTGAGGACAGTGACGCAGATGATGGAGAACACGAAGATACAGATGAAGATGACGCATACGACGAATACGAAGACGAATACCCATATGAAGACGACGAGGAATCCCCGGATGACGACGAAGGCACGTATCACCCGGAGGAGCATATTGCGGATCTGGTCTGTGCCATTGGGGAGATGACCGATGACGAGCTGAAACAGATGCCGCGGGAATTGAAAGACATGCTGCGTGATCTCGTCGATATGGGCCTGCTGCGGGATGAAACCGCCCGGCGCATCCGGAACGTACTGCGCGGAAAGCGCTGAGACCGATCCGGGCGCCGGTGTCCCCGCCGGGCAGGCATCCGATGCTGCGGATCATCAGGGGATGGCGCTTGAAGATGACGCCTGTGAAAAAGGTTTTTGCAGCCTGAAGCATCATAAAAAGGCAGCAGGGCCTTCCGCGAAGATCGGAAGGCCCTGCTGCCTTTTGCACGTTTTCTGACGGAGACGGCCTGCGGACGCTGTGATTTTGGGAACAGCGGATTTCAGGAAAGGGAATACCACAGGATTCCTTTCTCGCTGCGCATGCGGACCCTGTCTCCCAGACTGAGCAGTGCGACCTGGATCGTATGGACGGGAACGTGGGCGAGGCGTGGGTTAGCTGCCTGGATTTCTGTCAGGGTCATGGGATCCGGGCTCGAAGCGAGCACATTGTAGAGGACGGAAGGAAGGATGGCTGTTATGTCTTCCTCTAAGGTGAAGGGGGCGGGCTCGGCGGGCAGGGTTTCCGGGGTCCAGGGAGAGACGGTATCCGGAAGGAGTTCGCCCCCTCCGGTTGCATCCATCAGGCTTTCCCACTCTTTTTTCTGTGCGGTGTATTCAGAGATGCGCGCTTTCAGGACGCCGACATAGTCTCTCCATGCCGCTGCATCCAGTTTCACGTTGTCCAGACGCACTTTCTCCAGTTCGTTCTCCAGATCCTTTTTCATGAAGGCAATCGTATTGCGCAGTTTCCGGATGGCCGCATCCCCAAGCGCCTGTCCGGCTGTCAGGGTCTCCATGCGGCTGCGCAGCGCCTTCTTTTGGGCGAAGGCAAACACGCCCAGAGAGGACAGCTCCTTCTGTGCCCTGGCCAGGGCGTCTGCCGTCTTGCGGGCTTCTTTTTCCGCTTTGTCGAGCGACAGCTTTTCGGCCCGGATTTTGGCCTCCCAGGTGCTTCGAATGCTCCGCTCCTGCGTTGTGGTCAGGTCCTGCTTTTCGAGGAGATCCATGGCTGTCTTCAGTTTGGCTTCAAGCGCCTGGATCGTCCGGTCGACAGACGCGAGATTGGTTTCGAGGGTCTCCAGGCGGGGATCCGGTTTTTTCTCCGCGGCCTGAGCGCCTTCCGGGAGCGCGGTGGCAAACAGCCTGTTATAGTGATCCAGCTCTGCCTGGGGCGCATCGGTCACATGCCCGCTGACCAGTCCCCTGGATGAGACAACCAGATAGAAGGAGACCTTCCGGCCCTGGATTGTGTCCTGGGCCACGTAGGAGAGCAGGCCCGGGCGGCTGGCCAGCAGCGTGTATCCGGGTTTTCCCCTGATTCTGGCAAGCAGGCCCTGAATCTTTTCGTCGGGAACCGGCCCAACCATTCCGGCTTTCAGTTCCAGCCCGTTCTGCATGCCGTCCAAAGGCCCCGTCTCCATCTGCCGGCCGCCGGTGGTGTCAAAAAGGGTTGTGATCGTGTCATCCACCGCATACACATCTTTTTTGACATTGTCCATGATCAGGCCGGGGAAGGGCTCGACCGTGAAGAAACCGCCGATCGAAGTGCGGGATACCTGGTTTTCATCCATGGTGCTGTCTTCCTCTTTCTCTGGCGGTTCTGTTATTTTTGTCTCTTCTGCACGCTGCGGTGCGGCCTTCCCCGGGAATGTCTCCGGGTCATACCGGAAGGGAAACGTCATGATCACTGCATGGATCAGGCCGCCGATTTCGATGGGATCCGGGACATCGGGATCGGTGACGCCGGGAAGTGCTGTCATGACCCGGGAGATGGCGGCTGCCGCCGTGCGAAGCCTGCCGATGTCCGCCCCGTCATCCCCGGATTTCCGGACCGCCGCGGACACATGCAGGGCAGGGGTGTCATCTGAATCCTGCAGGGAGCAGGTCAGGAGATGCTGCACGCTTTCATCCCCCTGAGGTCCGCAGCCGCTGAAGCTGATCTTTCCGCTCCGGACCGCTTCCATGCAGTCCGCCTTCGGGTCGAGGCCGAGGAAGGCGGCAACCCCTTCGTCTGCGGCAAGGTCGCGGGCGATGCGCCGGAAGATGACTTCGTGGTCGAGAAGCGGATTGACATGCTTTTCGGGAAAAAGCGGCGGGATGGGATCAAACGTCATGGAAACGGAGGCGGTCCGGCGCGACAGCGTATTCTGGGACAAATCGCTGCAGAAAAGAAGCGCTCCGTCCACCTCCATCCGGCCGTCCACCGCGTCCCAGATGCGCCGTGCGGCCTCAAGGGGACGCTGGAGGACGCCGCGAAGCATCCACTGCGCGTCCGGGCAGAAGAAGTCGAACACGACGCTTCCGTCCTCCTCACGGACATACAGACGGCAGGGCAGGGTTTCCGGGCGGCAGAAGTCGTCGTCCGCCCCGATGTGAATGACATCCCGGGCGATCAGCGCGTCCGCACCGGGGCCCTCCGCGGGCAGGGGCTCGCCGGAAGGCGTCAGCAGCAGGGCAGAAAGGCCGCTATCCCTGGCAAAAAGATCTTCCACAAGGGCGCGGAGATGGGATGATGCCTTCTCTGACATGGTGATTCCTCCCGAATTGAAGTCTGTCCGTGATCCCCTTCACGGGGATGGCTGTGCCTTTTTTCCCGGCAGGTGGTTCTGTCTGCAGGCCGGGATCGTTTTTCTGTGCATATTTCTATACCATGTTCCTATCATAAAGCAGAATCAGGAAAAAGTCACGTCCTGGCCCGGAGAGAGGAATATCCGGATGGAGAAGAACCGTGTCCGGCCCGGACGGCTGCCGTCACGTTCCCGGCTGCATGAACGGCCCCGGAGAGCTCTTCCTGACGCATCCCGCTGCCGGGCATGAAAAAGATCCGGAAAACGGAATTGCAGCCTGCGCTTCTCTTGATGCGGCCTGTCATCGATGATATGATAGTTCTGGTATCATGAAGAAAAAAACGGTTTCCGCAGAGAAAAACACAGCGATCAGACGGCCTGAGAAGGTTTTCCGCATGGACGTGCCTGCATGGCTTTCTGAGGGCGCTGCCCTTTCCTGCAGGGTACCGCACATTCAGACGACCTGACGGGAGGAAATCGCTGTGACCAGACTGACGATTGATACGCGCTGCCCCCTGTTCCCGGTGGAGGAGAAGCTCTTCGGACACTTTACCGAGCATGCCTTCGGCAATATCTACGGCGGTCTCTATGATCCGGACAGTCCCATGGCCGACGAAGCGGGCCTTCGGCGGGATGTCCTGGAGGCGGTCAGAAGGGTACATCCCCGGATTCTCCGCTACCCGGGCGGCAATTTTGTCTCCAACTATCACTGGGAGGACGGAATCGGCCCGAAGGAAAACCGGAAACGGGTCTTCGAGTACGCCTGGCTGACCGAGGAGAGCAACCAGTTCGGTACAGCGGATTTCATCGGCCTGTGCCGGAAGATCGGGGCAGAACCGCTCATCTGCGTCAACATGGGCAGCGGAACGCCCGAGGAAGCGATGCACTGGGTGGAATACTGCAACGGCACCGGGAACACATACTATGCCAATCTCAGGCGGCAGCACGGATACGAGGAACCCTTCGGTGTGAAATACTGGGGCCTGGGCAATGAAATGTACGGGCCCTGGCAGATGCAGAACCTGTCTGCGGAGGACTACGCAAAGTCGGCCTTCCAGTTTGCCAAGGCGATCCGCTGGGTGGACCCGTCGGTGAAGCTCGTGGCCTGCGGGCTGCAGGACAGTGCTGACTGGAACTATACCGTCATGAAAGCGATCGGGCCCATGGTCGACTATCTCTCCGCCCATCACTATGCGGTGGGCTGGGGGCCTTTTGAAGATCACAGCTTCCCTGAGAGCATGACGATCGCGGATCATATGGAGAGGCTCCACCGCCTGACGCTCAGCGCGATGCGCGCGGGCATGAATGATCCGGACTTGCGCTGCCGCGTGGCGTGGGATGAGTGGAACATGTTCGGGTGGGTGGTCCCCGGCGTGAATGAGGACGCGCGCTACACCCTGACGGATGCCATTGTCACGGCCCTCATCCTCAGCATGTTCATCCGCAACAGTGACACCATCGGCATGGCGAACTATTCGACCTTCGTGAACATCAACGGCGCCGTGAAAGTGCATGGGGACCGCCTGGTCCTGCGCGCGCAGTATCCGGTCTTTGAGCTGCTCTCGGAATTCATCGGGAAACAGGTCCTGGATGTGCGTCAAAGCGGCCCAAAGATGACCGTGCCGTCCCTGAAGGCGAGCGGCATCGGGCGGCCGCCGCTGGGGATCAATCTGTCAGGGGCCGCGGAAAAGAAACCGGACACGGCTCAGGTGCCGGTCCTCGACTGCACGGCGGCCATCGGGGAGGACGGGCAGGTGCTTTTGTGCATCATCAACAAGTCATTGGATGCAGACATCCCGCTCGGGATTAAATTGCAGGGCATGGAGACAGGGAAATGCACAGCCTCTGTCCGGACCATTTTCCACGAAAGCGTGGATGCTGCCAATACGCTGGAAAACCCTGACTGCGTCCGGATTGCGGAAGGGTTTCCTGTGGAAGTGCGGGACGGGATGCTGCACACCTGCATCCATCGGCATTCTGTCAATCTCATGGAGATCCGCTGAGGGTAGCAGACGAACCTGTGCAGACAGTCAAGGGGAACGGGGAGAGCAGATGAGAGAAACACTGAGGATCAATACGGGCTGGAAATTCTTTTTCGGGGAGCCGGAATCCATTGGGATTTCGCGGGAAGTCTCAGACCAGAGCTACCGGATGACGAGAGCTGCGAGTGCCAGGGGGCCGGCCCGGCGCGACTTTGACGACGAATCCTGGGAAACTGTGTCCATTCCGCATGACTTTGTGGCCTTCAACGGGATCTCGGAGACGGAACCCCACGGCGGGGAGCACTATGATTTCCCCATGGACCGCGGGAGCGCGTGGTACAGACGGTCGTTCCTGCTCGGCGAGGAAGACCGGGACAGGCGCATCACGCTGTATTTTGAGGGCGTGGGCACAAAGTGCGAGGTGTACCTCAACGCCATGCTCCTCAAGACCCATTTCACCGCCGGCATCGGGTTTGAAGTGGACATCACGGACGCTGCGCTCTTCGGGGAGTGCCCGAATGTGCTCGCCGTGCACTGCGACTGCCATGACTTTGAGGCCTGGTACTATGAGGGCGGCGGGATCACGCGCAATGTATGGCTGACAAAGACGGACCGCGTGGCCGTCGCGCAGTGGGGCACATTTGTGAAGACAAAACACATTGAGGGCGATGTCTGGGAAGCGGATGTGGAGACGGAGCTGATCTCCGCGGATGCATGCACCCGCCCTGTGCAGATCCTGTCCCGGATGGTGGATGAGGAGGGAAACACCGAGGCGGAAGCTCTTGGTGACGTGCAGGACGTACCCGCATACGGCCGGGCGGTGTTTCACCAGACGCTCAGGGTTCCGGGCGTCAGACCCTGGAGTCCGGAAGAACCGCATCTCTGCCGCCTGCTGACGCAGGTGATGTGCGGGGGCGAAGTCATCGATACATACAACACGACGTTTGGTTTCCGTGAACTGCGCTATGATGCGGAGCACGGGCTGTTTGTCAACGGAAAAAAGACCACAATCTACGGGTTTGCGAATCATATGACATATCTCGGGGTGGGCGAGGCGCTGTCCGATTCCATGGCCGAGTACCAGATCCGGACGCTGAAGGAGATGGGCAGCAACGGTTACCGGACTGCCCACAGCCCGCATCCGGAGGCCGTCATGGACTGGTGCGACCGATACGGGCAGCTGGTGATGGACGAGAACCGGTGCTTCCGCTCCTCGGAGATCTGTCTGGACGAGGTGCGGAGCATGGTCCGGCGCGACCGGAATCATCCGTCGGTGTGCATGTGGTCGGTCTTCAATGAGGAGGACTTTGTCACCTGCGATACCGGGAAGCGCATCTTCCGCCACCTGAAGGAGGAGATCCGGAAACTCGATCCGACCCGGCCCGTCACCGGGGCTGTCTCCTACGGCATGTTCTCGGAGGGCATGCATGAGGACTATGATCTCTTCGGCTTCAATCATCAGACGATGCATTTTGATGCCCTGCACCACCTGCACCCGGACAAGCCGATCTTCTGCTCGGAGATGATCTTCCCCCTCGGGTGCCGTGAGCACCGGGGAAAGCCGACTGTGCGTCCCGGCGAGGATGCGCGGCAGCTTGAGAAGGAGTATGTCATCGGGGGCTTCCATTTCACGGCCTGGCGCTACGGCCCCGAGCGCGCGGAAATCCTCGGGATGGACGGAACGCCGGGCACGGGGTATTACGGGTTCCGGGCGTATCTGCGGCGGAACGAGCCCTTCTGCCGGATCTGTCCCGGCTGGGATTTCCCGGGGAAGGAAGGGGAGGAGGTCGAGCTGCACCTGGCGGGTAACGGGGAATACTGTGAAGTGTTCATCAATGACGATCCGCCCATCCGGGTGGAGACGGATTTCTACCGGATCACGCCCGTGAAGGTGCGCTATGCGCCGGGCACCGTCCGGGTCATCTCCTGGAAGGACGGGAAAAAGTGGGCCGAGGACACGGCTGTGACGCCCGGGGAACCGGCCGGTCTGGAACTGGTATGCGAAAACCGGCAGCTCGCCGCCGACGGCGCGGACACGGCGATCGTCTCCGCGTACGTCGTGGACCGGGAGGGCAGACGCTGCCTGCATGAGACCGGACGGATGGTGCACTTTGCGTCAAGTGAAGAAGGCGAACTCCTGACGACGCTCACCCTCCGGGAGGACAGCTTCCAGGGAAAAGTCGGGGCAGACATCCGGACTTTTGACGGGAAATGCCAGGCGATCTACCGCTCCCTCGAAGGCGAAGGCAGCCTGAAGGTGACCGTGACGTCCCCGGGACTTGAGGGGGCTTCGATCGAGATCCCGCGCGTGCCGGGCGAGTTCCCTCAGCTCCCGGAAACAGAACAGCGGTATATCACATCCTGGCGCATGTCGAACGCGCTCCCGGAAGACACGGTGGATGCGGAGGTCATGAAGGAGCACATGATTGAGCGCTGGAAGCCGGTCGGCACGATCGGAACGCCTCAGGTTCAGAGAAAACGGGGAGGGGACCCGAATGCGCCGCTGCATTACGCGTACTATGCTGCCTCTGTGGTGCCCGATATGGGACAGGGCCTGCCGGCCCTCCGCTTTGAAGGCCTCGACGGCCGGGCGAATGTCTATATCACGGACGGGGAGCGCACCGTGCACAAACTGCATCCGTCCGACTCCCCGTGGTTCGGGCATTACCGCCCGGAGATGATCGTGCCCTGCAAGGGCTTCCGGCCGGGCGACCGGGTGGAGATCTGGGTGTTCCTGCACGGCGCCGGCCGCATCCACGGCATTGGCTGGCCGGTGCACTGGATGGTCACAACAAAGGAAGCCATCGATGCGCTGGAAAAACAGACAGACAGGGAATGGCACCACTGCGAATACAGCGGGGAGTGAACAGACGAGACCCAAAAGCATGCGGGTGAAGACGGCAGCTGCCGCTTCATCCGTTTTTCTTCTGAAAGAACATGAATCCGCTGAACATGAGACGCCTGTGAAGAAAGAACCGCGGCGCGCTGATCCGGCGCAGTTCTGTTTTGCGGTCAGCACCTGAGGCTGATTTGTGGATGCTGCGGAAATTGACGGCGAAGCACAGCCATGATATGATCTGCATGAACTGGCGGCCGGGCCTGAGCCCGGCCGTGCAATGAATCCGAATACGTCAGGAGGCTTTCTATGCTCAGTCAGAAAACGGCAGCTGCGGTGCTCGATGCGGCCCTGCGCTCCGGCGGCGATTTTGCCGAGATCTTTCTGGAGGACCGCAGAAACAATGTCCTCACCATGCGCTCGAGCCGCATTGAAACGGTGAACTCCAACCGCCTGCACGGCGCGGGTGTCCGCGTGTACTCCGGGCTTTCCTCGGTGTATGTCTACACCAATGACACCTCCCTGGAGGGACTGCTTGCCTGCGCCGCGCGCGCAGCCGCTGCCATCTCCGGCCCCGACATGCACAAGGCAGCTGCCTTTGCCAGGACCCAGTGCCCGAATGTGCACATCATCAAGGAACTTCCGTCCCAGGCCGACATCCGGAAAAAGGCCGAGAAGATCAAGGCCGCCGGTGCGATCCTGAAGATGTATCCCGAGGTTGTGCAGGGCATCATCAACTACACCGATTCGGAGCAGCGCGTCTGGATTGCCAATTCCGAGGGCATGTTCAAGAACGACCTGCGCGTGTACACCCGCTTTTCCGTGAACGCGGTGGCCTCCAACGGCACCGAGAACCAGACCGGTTCCTGCAATCCCGGGGCCATGCAGGGCTTCGAGCTCTTTGACCGCACGGTGGATCCGGAAATGTGCGCGCACGAGGCGGCGAGAACAGCTGTGCGCATGCTGCACGCCCCGCTGTGCCCCTCCGGCATGATGCCCGTGGTCATCGACAACGGCTTCGGCGGCGTCATTTTCCACGAAGCCTGCGGACATTCTCTGGAGGCCACCTCCGTGGCCCCCGGCAACAGCGAGTTCTCCGGGAAGCTCGGACAGAAGATTGCCTCGGACCGCGTCACCGCCATTGACGACGGCACGATCCCCAATGCCTGGGGCAGTGAAAACATCGATGACGAGGGCAATGAACCGACCAAACTCGTCCTCATTGAAAACGGCATCCTCAAAAACTACATGATCGACCGTCTCAACAGCCGCAAGATGGGCATGCCCGTCACCGGCTCAGGACGCCGCCAGGGCTACATGTTTGCCCCGACCAGCCGCATGCGCAACACCTACATTGCCGCGGGCAATGACAGCGAAACCGAGATGATCGCCACCATGGGCGACGGCCTCTACTGCCGCAAGATGGGCGGCGGTTCGGTGGATCCGTCCACGGGCAAGTTCAACTTTGCCGTGCAGGAAGGCTATCTGGTCAAAGACGGCCGCATCATCCACCCGGTGCGCGGCGCGAGCCTCATCGGCCGCGGCAGCGAGATCCTCATGAAGATCGACCGGGTCGGCCGCGACATGCAGATGGCGCAGGGCATGTGCGGATCCCTGTCGGGCTCTGTTCCCACCAATGTCGGACAGCCCATGATCCGCGTGTCCAGTCTCACCGTCGGCGGCGCGAAGTAAAGGAGGAAGAATCATGGACGAATATATCAGAAAGCTCCTTGCGGCAGCCGCCGAGGCGGGCATTACCGCAGCCGAAGTCTACCTTGCCTCCAGTGACCGCTTCCGCGCCATGTGCCAGCAGGGCGTGATCAACAACTATACCGTCAACAGCACCCGCGGCCTGAGCCTGCGCGGCATCTACAACGGCCGGATGGGATATGCCGGGACGGAGGCCTTTGACGACGAATCCGTTTCTCAGCTGGTTTCGGGCGTCATTCAGTCGGCCACCTTCTCCGAGGATGACAGCGTGCAGGAGATCTATCCCGGGGACGCGGAGTATCCGGACGTAGACAACTATGCACCGGAACTGGACAGCGTGACGCCTGAGGAAAAGCTCGATTACATCCGCGAGGCGGAGAAAACGCTGCTCGCGTGCGATCCGAGGATTGCCGCCGCGACCTACAATATGATCTCCACCGCCTCCGGCACGGTGCGCATTGTCAATTCCTACGGCCTGGACCTGCAGATGCGGGACAACGTCTTTGTCAGCTACATCAATGCCCTGGCGAAAGACAACGGACAGAGCGCCGGGGAGAGCGCGATGTGCGTGGGCCGCGAATTCCGGAAGGAAGAGGCCGTGAGAACGGCGAAGGAAGCGGCCGAAAAGACACTCTTCATGCTGGGAGCCGAGCCGGTGAAGAGCGGCGTGTACCGCACCATCTTCGATCCCTATGCCATGGGCGATCTGCTCGGGGTTTTCTCCGGCATTTTCTCCTCGGAGAATGCCCAGCAGAACATGAGTCTTCTCGCGGGCCGCGAGGGCGAAAAGATCGCCTCGGATGTGGTCACCCTGGTCGACGATCCGCTGCTTAAGGGCGGCTTTGAGAGCCGTGCCTTTGACGACGAGGGTGTGGCCTGCCGCACGCTGAATGTGGTGGAGAACGGTGTCCTCAAGACGCTCCTTTATAACCTCAAGACCGCCCGCAAGGCCGGCGTGAAATCCACCGGCAGTGCGCGCAAAGCCGGGTATGCGGCGCCTGTGCGCGTGGCCCCGAGCAATTTCTTCTTCAAGCCCGGCACGAAGAGCCTGGATGAACTCATGCAGGACGTGGGCGAGGGCCTGGTCATCACCGAGGTCGGCGGACTGCATGCCGGCGCGAACCCCATGAGCGGCGACTTCAGCCTGATCGCGGAAGGCTACACCGTGCATGAGGGAAAGAAGGACCGCCCGGTGGAACAGATCACCGTGGCCGGCAACTTCTATGAGCTGCTCAAATCCATCCGCGCCATCGGCAGTGACCTGGTCTTCCCGGGCGGCGGCATCGGCAGCCCGTCTGTGGATGTCGGTGAGCTTCGCGTATCCGGCAAATAAGCAGATTCAGTCAAAAAACGCAGAACCTTTGCTTGGAGGCCCTGCGTTTTTGACGTCTGTTTTTGTTTCATCCCTGCGGTCTGTGCCGATCGGAAGAGAGTCGATCCGGGCAAAAAACATCAAAAAAACAATGTTGAGAGGAATCAAAGGATGCATGTTGAATAACTATCCCGAGAAGACGGCATGCATGTTTTTTCAGAATCCGCTTTCGAAGAAAGATGCATGTGCAGATAAAGGAGAATAAACGTGTCAGTGAAGCAGGAAAACCGTCCGGCAGAAGCATTCCGCACCGAGACGGATTCGATTGGTTCCAAACAGGTCCCCATGGATGCCTACTACGGCATCCAGACTGCCCGCGCCTATGAGAATTTCCGGATCACAGGCCTGAGCATGCACTATGAGATCATCAACAGCCTTGCACAGATCAAGAAAGCCTGTGCCATTACCAACAACGAGTGCGGCATCCTCGACAAGAAAAAGACCGAGGCCATTGTACGGGCCTGCGATGAAATCCTCGGAGGACGCCTGCACGATCAGTTTATCGTGGAGCCCATCCAGGGCGGCGCCGGCACATCCCTCAACATGAACGCCAATGAGGTGATCGCAAACCGCGCCATTGAGCTGCTCGGCGGGAAAAAGGGCGATTACGACATTGTCAATCCCAACGATGACGTGAACTGCGGGCAGTCCACCAATGACGTGATTCCGACCGCCGGCAAACTGACCGCGCTGAAGCTGCTGGATCACACGCGGCGCGAGCTCATGGACCTGCATGAAGCGCTCATGAAGAAGGGCGAGGAGTTTGATTCGATCATCAAGATGGGCCGCACGCAGATGCAGGACGCCGTCCCGATCCGTTTGGGTCAGGAATTCAAGGCCTATGCCAGCGCCATCATGCGCGATGTGAACCGCATGGACAAGGCGAAGGATGAGATGCGCAGCCTGAACCTGGGCGGCACGGCCATCGGAACGAGCCTCAACGCCAACCTCCAGTATGTGCAGAGAGTCGTGCCGACGCTGGAGAGCATTACAGGCCTTGGCCTTGTGCAGGCCTACGACCTCATTGACGCGACCCAGAACCTGGATGCCTTTGTGGCCGTTTCCGGCGCGGTGAAAGCCTGCGCGGTGACGCTCTCCAAGATTGCCAATGACCTGCGGCTGCTCTCGTCGGGCCCGTACTGCGGATTCGGGGAGATCAACCTGCCGGCGCGCCAGGCCGGGTCCTCCATCATGCCCGGCAAGATCAACCCGGTTATCCCGGAGGTGGTCAATCAGGTGGCGTTTAATATCATCGGCAACGACGTGACCATCACCATGGCCGCGGAAGCCGGACAGCTCGAACTCAATGCCTTTGAACCCATTGTGTTCTATTGCCTCTTCCAGTCCATCGACACCCTCGGCTTTGCCGTGAATACCTTTGTGCACAACTGCATTGAAGGGATTACGGTGAATGAGGCCCGGTGCCGCTCCATGGTGGACAGAAGCGTGAGCGTGATTACAGCCCTGAGTCCGTATATCGGATATGAAAAGTGCGCGGAGATCGCCAAGGAAGCCATGAAGAGCGGGCGTCCGCTCAGAGAACTGCTGGTGGAAAGGGGCCTGCTGACGGAAGCCCAGCTTGACCGGCTGCTGGATCCGTTTGTGCTGACCGGCCCCGGGAGAGTGGACAAGAACAAAATTGAAGAAAAGTAAAGGGAACAGAACATAAGCGCAGAAAAGCGGTCCGGCTGATACGTTCAGTCGGACCGCTTCTGTTTTTTGATGTTCTCCCGTCGCACACTCGTGACTTCAGTCGTGAGTTAGGCGGGCGAGCGTTTTATTTGCAGAGTTTGAACTCATATGGTATAATCTATATATGGATAAAGAGACTTGTTTTACTAT
>Ga0129307_1001232_pt1 | contig 29260 bp, 30 predicted proteins | sample P1105metagenome_FD_94437 | JGI IMG/M metagenome (GOLD analysis project Ga0129307, IMG submission 94437) | Capybara group fecal microbial communities from Wisconsin, USA - P1105 metagenome | ecosystem: Host-associated > Mammals > Digestive system > Large intestine > Fecal | place: USA: Wisconsin...
CAACTTCCAGGGTGCCCATCTGGCAAGCCTCGTACATCGCACGCTCGGAGCCGAGCTCGGAGTTCGGATAGATCTGGACATCGATACGTCCGTTGGAGTTCTTCTCGACTTCCTCTTCAAACTTCATGAAGCCGATATGGCAGGGAACGTCGGTGTTGGAAGTATGGCCGACCTTGAGGACAAACTCAGCGTCTGCCGGCGCTGCTGCTTCTGCTGCCGGAGCTGCCGCCTCGGTCGCTGCAGGAGCTGCTGCCTGCGTCTCTGCCGGTGCCGCCGGTGCTGCGCTTCCGCCGCCGCAGGCTGCCAGGGTTGCAGTGATCATGGCGATTGCCATTACTGTGCTAACGATTCTTCTTTTCATGAAATGTCTCCCTTCTGATAATTAGTGCTGCTGCTTTAATGCTTTTTGATTTCCTACAGTCTTTGTAATTCCGGCTGTACGAATGAAATTCAAGAATATTAACATACTAAAATTTTAGTTTCTGTATTTATTATAGCCATTGCTCACCTTTTTATCAATTAGTGACATTGCACCAATTTTCCATGTGTTCATTATGCATTTCGCCCATTTATAAGGGTTTTTGCGCATAAAAAGACCGGCATATGATCCTGCCGGTCCGTGTTTGTCTGATAAGTTCGGGGCGTCTGTCTGTGAAGCTTTTTTACAGATACTCAAAATTGGAAAAATAATTGTAGTAGTTGGGAAATGCCTGCTGCTTGTAGGCGCGGCTCAGGTTGACGTCGCAGTGAATGTCGATGATCTTGCGGATCCTCGAGGCGCTGTGCGCGCGGAGCGCGGCAAGATATTCCCTGTGGTCTTTGATCGTGGATTCGGCCTCGTCATGGACCGTTTCGCAGAAAAACCTGGTCCTCGTGTAATGCGGCATATAGCTCTGGATCATATCCCAGAGGTCCTCATGCCCCGCCAGCTTGTAAAGGTCCCTGTGAAAGTTGTAGTCGATATTGGCGTAGTCGACCCAGTTTTTCTCCCTGGCCGCATATTCCATCAGCAGCTGACTGTTGTCGATCCGCTCGGGGATCTCGATGTCCTTCGCCACCAGTTCCAGCATGACCGACTTCTCCACGGAGTTACGCAGGTAGATCACGTCCTTCACGCGTTTAATGTCGATCTTGGCCACAAAGGTACCTGACTGCGGATATATATCAACAAAGTGATCCTTTGCCAGCATGAACAGCGCTTCCCTTACCGGGGTCTTGCTGACGCCGAATTCTTCCGCCACTGCCGACTCGTCTATACGCATTCCCGGCTCCCACTCGCAGTACTTGATCTTATCGAGGATCTGGCTGAAAAGGTAGTCCCGGTTTAATCTGGGTCTCGGTGCCATATCTTTACCTTTCTTTCCCGTTTCACCACAACTGAAACTTTACTATTTTAGTTGTATCATACTTTCCCGTCCCGCGCAAGGAAAAGCGCCCGGTCTCCCGGGCGCTTGCTTTTTAATCCAGGATATATTTTACTGCCGTTCCGTATGCCATCACCTCGGCGGCGCTCTGCATCACGGAAGAAGTGCAATACCTGAGGCCGACGATGGCGTCCGCCTCCATCTGTTCCGCCTGCTTCTGCATCCTCTCTGTCGCAAGCTCCCTGGCCTTCTCCATCATCGCGGTATAATTGCCAAGCTCGCCGCCCACCAGGGTCTTCAGTCCTGAACCGATGTCCTTGAGTGCATTGACCGTCTGGATCGTGCTGCCCTTTACTGTGCCCAGGGGCTCCAGGTTCCTGCCGGGTATGGTTTCCGTTGTGACTATCAGCATTGTCCTGCCTCCTTTCCGTAAGGTGTTTATTGTTTTACCAGTCCTCGTCCAGGTCTTCCATCGCGTCGTCCACGCCGCTCATATAATCCCAGTCGCGGCTGTAGCGGTCTTCGTCGTACCATTCGTTGTAATAGACGTCATCGTAGCCGTCGTCATAGGAGTCGTGGTAGTTCGTGCTCTTTTTGCCGGAGCTGCTGCCTGAACTGCCCGAACTGCTGCCTGAGGAACTTCCGGACTTACTTCCCGATGTGCCGGAAGAGACGCTTGATTTTGAAGAAGATCCGCCGGAAGATGTTTTCTTCGAGGAGCTGCTGCCTGCTGCGGCTCTCGCCTGAGCTTCCGCTGCCGCTCTTGCCGCAGCGGCTTCGGCTTCGCGTGCTTTCTGCGCTTCTATCTCGGCCTGATACTCGGCGCTCCGCTGCGCCCTGTCCATCTCCGCAAAGAGCTGCGCGTCGATCCCGTGCGCCTTCATATGGTTATAGCAATATCCCGCGTTGTACTCGCTGACCGCGACGCCCAGCGTGCAGCCGGGTTCCTTGCAGGTGTGGATATCGCAGTGGGATCCTGCGCCTCTGGGGTTGTAGCAGCCGGGCGTGAGGCACTGCTCGATCCGGTTGAGCTTGCCGGCTGTTCCCTCGGAGCGGGTCACGTAATAATCCGCGGATGTCCAGACCTTTCCGTGGTAGGGTGCCTGGGTGCCGGTCACATAGGAGGCAACCGCTTCCGCACGGGCGCGCGCCGGAGTGTATCCGCCGGATGATGCGGAACTGCCGGATCCTGCAGCTGATATATTGTTGATGACGGCCGTGCCGGATCCCGCGGGATGATGCGATCCGGGCGTCACTGTCTGCGTCTGCACCGTGCCGCCCTGTACCCAGGCGCCGTCGGCATTGACCTGCCAGCCGTCGACCGTGGTGCTGACCTTCAGTGTCCCGTTTCCGTCCATGTAATAGCACTCCGCAACGCCGTCTCCGTTGCCGTCGATCCAGTGCCAGCCGGTAAGTTTCTGGCTGCCCTCCCGGTAGACCCAGCTGCGGTCGGGGAGGTTTTCCCACTGACCCGCAAATGCCAGGATGCTCATGCAGGCTGCCGCGGCAGCCAGTATCGTGATCGTTATCGTATGTCTGATCAGTCTGAATCTGTTCATCTTGATCCTCCGTACTCCATATCTGTTCCGCTGATGTGATCGCGGCATCTCAGCCGGCTTCCCGCCGCTCTTTTGCGGCAGCTGCGCGGCTCAATAGTCGTCATCACCCCCGAAGTCGTCGTCCCGGTCAAAATCATCATCGTCTTCATAATCATCGGGATCGTCGATCCCGAGGCTGTGATCCGCGTAGTATCCGCGCCCCGCATAGCGGTCCAGGTCGTCGTCCCTTTCGTATCTCTCGAAGAAGTCCAGTTCTCCGTCACCGTTTCTGTCGTAGTGCCAGTCATAATCCCAATCCGGTTTCATGTTTTTTCTCCTCCTGCCTTACGACTGCATTCTATCATCCTGGCTGTCCGATATTCTTCCCTCGGTTGCCCTATTGGTTTACATAATTTTGTGCTTTCCGGATGTTTCCCGTATATTCCCCGGGCATTTTCCGGGTTTTCCCCGGCATCCTTCGTCCGTTCATCTTCATTATACTATAGTGAAACGGTTTGGCAACCGCCATAGTTTCATATTGAAACCCGACGGTCTCCCTGCGTACCCTCCCGCTTACGGCGCGTTCGCCGGACGGCGGGCAGGCATGGGAAACAGGCTGTAAACAGGCATAAAAACAGCCTGTTCCGCCGGTCTTTGGTGTCAGGCTGAAACAGGCTGCATTTTCCTTATATCAATGCCGGTCCCGGAGGGTCATAGCCATAGGGTCAGTCGTCTCTCCCGGGCGCGTTCTTATCAGAGCTGGACCTCCGGCATGTCGGCCTTGTAGCTCTCGCCGCTGAAGTCGAACTCCACGCCGATGTGGCGCTCCTTCGCGCGCTCGTAGGCAACGTATGCCAGAGCAACGTCCAGGCATCCCATGCCGATCGGGATGCAGAGGATCTTCTTCTTTTCGACGTCCCTGATCTCCTTGTTGCCATTGACGAGGTCGCCGATCGTCGCGGAAAGGCTTGCTTCGGAAAGCTTTCCCTGTGCCGCAAGCGCGCTCAGCGCTCCGCGGTGCAGCGCCTGGCCGACATGGTCGACCACGATGTCGTCACAGCTTAAGATCAGTTCGTCCGTCACTTCCTTGTAGGAACCGAGCGGGAGAACGATGGTGCCGGGCTGGATCATATCTGCGGTGACGAATGCCTCGTGCGCATAGGTCACCGTGATCAGCGCGTCCGCCTTGGCCGCTTCCGCCGGGCTGTCGCAGATGACGATCTCGCCCTTGACGATGTCCTTCATGTTGTTCTTAAGGCGCTCCGCCGCCGCGCGGTTGATGTCATAGACCCTGAGCTCTTCGATGTCGAAGACCTTGGAGATGGCTTCCGTCTGCGTATGTCCCTGTGCGCCGGCGCCGCAAAGGCCGACACGGATGGTCTTCTTTCCCTTCCGCAGATATTTGAGTGCGATCGCCGTCTGCGCTCCGGTCCTTAAGTTGGTGATATATTTGCCGTCCAGCACGGCACGGAAGATGCCGAGCTGCGGATCCGCCAGCAGGATCATGCCGCAGATGAACGGAAGGCCTGCGTCCCTGCGGTGGCCGCCGATGCCGCCGACCCATTTGATGCCCGCGTTGTCCTGGAAGCCGATATACGCCGGCATGGCGTTGAAGAAGCCTTCATAGGGCGGCCATCCGCCGCTCTCGCCGAGGTCGAGCGTGACCTTGGTCGGGTTCAGGACATCGCCCCTGCCGTATCCTGCAAATGTCAGCTCCGTCGTGTCTACCGCATCCTGCATGTTTACAAGATATCTGATCTGGTCATAAGAAAGTAATTTTGCCATAGAACGTCTCCTTTCCGTATATCCTTTTGCTTCCGGGCCGATGCTCCCGGATCCTCTGATTTTAGGATATTGCGGGAATGTTTGTTTGTCAACGTGCTGTGGCGTTATATTACATCTTATACATCAAATGAACATATAAGCCTTTCAATATTTCCGGCTGAGGACCATGTAGGTGACCCAGTAGATCCCGACGATCAGGCAGACCGACCAGCTCAGCACCCGGCTTATGAGCTCCTGCCCCGTGATCATTGCGATGACCACGCCGATCCCTTCCGCGAGCACGACGATGTATCCCGTCCACGCCCAGCTCTTCATGCGCAGGAAGCTGTTGCGCTCATCCCCGAACTCCGTGTCGATCTTTTCCCGGTAGTCTTCGTCCTTCCTGTAGCGCAGGTTCCGCATCATCTGCAGAAAACCCACCGTCGTAAGCGCGCCGCCCATGCCGGCGTAGATGCTCTGATCCAGCACGTCCGTCACGGTCAGTATGATCAGCACGATGCCGAGGACCATCCAGAAGATGCTCAGCGCCAGTCTTTTATTGTTGTAATACATGGTCACTCCTCCTCAAATATGAATACTTCCTCGATCGCCATGCCGAAATATGCCGCGATCTTATGAGCCAGCAGGATGGACGGGTTGTAGCGCCCGTTCTCGAGCGAGCTGATCGTCTGCCGCGAGACGCCCATCAGCTTCGCGAAGTCTTCCTGTTTTATTCCTTTTTCGTTTCTTATCTCTTCGATCCGGTTCTTCATGATGTAAAGTTTCCTTTCCATGGCTCCAATATAGCACCGCACCTCATCCACGTCAAGTTAACTTTACATGAAGAGCTTCTTACGAATTCTTACGGGAGGCGCCCGGTCCCCTTCTGCCGCCTTTCCCCGGCCGGGCGGATCAGCGGTCTCTTTACGGCGCACGTGCGACTTTTCCTGTGGAAATGAAAGCCGTTTTGAGATATAACTATGATAGGGAATTGTACGAAAGTCTGCTGCCGCAGGAAACGAATGCGGCAGGTGTTCATGAGGAGGGATCCCTATGGAAACCGGCAGGAAAAACATTACGGCGCGCGTGGCTGTCCTGGGCAGCCTGATCGTGCTGATCATACTGATATTCGGAACGATCTACACCGCGCGGAGCGCAAGAAAGGATACGGAGGAGGCGGTCCGCACCGTCAGCCTACTCTATCTGGACGAGCTGGCCGGGCGCCGCGAGAGCGTCGTGGAAAACAACCTTCAGAACAGGATCCTGGAGCTCAATACCGCGATCGGCCTCATGGATGAGGATGATTTAAGCGACGAAGCGCATCTGCAGGCATACCAGGCGCGCATGAGGAAGCTCTACACCCTCAGCAAATTCGCTTTCATCGACTCCGACGGTCTCATGTATACCGCAGAGGGCACCCGCACCGACACAGACGACTACAAGATCGACTACATGCATCTCACGGAGCCTTCGATCTCCATCTTCAACCTGGACACCCCGGAAAAGATGGTCATCATCGCCGTGCCGGTTGATCTCAGCCTCGAAGGCAAACAGCTGAAGGCCTGCTTCATGGAGATCAACATGCAGGAGATGCTGGCCGGCGCTTCGATCTCCTCCACCAGCGGGGAGGCGACTTTCTGCAACATTTACACGAAAGACGGCATTCCGCTGACCAATACCGTCCTCGGCGGCCTCGCGGTCGAGGCAAATCTGCTCGACGCCATGACGCACGCCGACTTTGAGGCGGGTTATTCCTATGACGGTTTTCTTACCGCTTTCCAGGAGCAGCAGAAGGGTGCTGTCTCCTTCACCTATAACGGGATCCGCGAGACCTTAAGCTACGTTCCCGTCAGCGGCACCGACTGGCTGCTGACCTACCTGATCCGCGAGAGCGTCATCACCGAGAAGATCAGCCCGATCACTTACGGCATCATCAGCCGGAGCGTCCTGCAGTCGCTGCTCACGATCCTCGCGCTCCTCGCCATGTTCGGATATATCATCCACCAGGGCCGCAGGAACACGCAGGAACGCCTTGCGCGCGAGACCGCGGAGGCCGCTTCGCGTGCGAAGCAGGAGGAGATGGACCACACCGCTTCCGAAAAACGGATCGCGGAAGAAGCTGCGAAAGCGGCTGCGGCAGCAGCAGCGGCAGGTGCCGGCTCCGACGGCGCGGCATTGGCGGAAGCATCTTCCGGCGCTGCGGAAGGAACTGCGGCGGATGACGCCGGGCAGGGTTCCGACGCCGACGAGCGCATCCTTCAGGCGCGGATGAACCAGCTCCGCGAGGAGGAAAAGGCCCGGGAGGCGCAGGAACAGCTTAAGGCAGAGCAGGAACAGGCCGCGGCAAAGGCAGCGCTTCCCAGTTATATCCGGGACATCCCCGAGCATTCGGGCAGCATCCAGCTCAGGACCGCGTCGATCTTTTCCGTCATCCTTGCCCTGCTCGCGGCGTTCGCGCTGCTTGCGGCAGACGCCGGCGTGACCCGCGCCTATAAGCGCATGAAACAGGCAAGCGATGATTATGTCGCTTCCCAGCTTGCCGCCGCGGATATGGAGACGGGCTCCGATTTCCTGACGGACAGCGTCCGCTGCTTCGTCGTTACGGGAGACCGCGAGTACCTCAACGATTTCACTGAAGAGGTCGAATTTACAAAGCGCCGCGACAAGGCCGTCGAGAATCTCGAAGAGCTCCTTGCGGACTCCGAAAGCAGCGCGCTCGTAAGCCTCCATACCGCGCTCGACCTTTCCAACGAACTCGTGGACATTGAAAACAAGGCGATGCGCCTGATGGTCGAGGCCGGGGACTATGACCCCGGCACCATCCCCGATTCAGTCATGGCGGTCGAGCTCAGCCCCGAAGAGCTCGCGCTCCCGCCGGAGGAACAGCAGAAGCTGGCACAGTCCCTTGTCTTTGACAACGACTACAAGCATTACAAAGCCCGCATCCGGGAAAATGTCGATGCCTGCACCAGGGAGCTGATCCGTGCCTCCACCACGGAGCTTGACCAGGCAAGCGCACAGCTGTCGCTGCTTGCCAATCTGCAGACGACCATGACCATCCTCTTCCTGCTGATCGTGCTCTTCATCGTCCTCATCATCTCCCAGATGATCCGGAAGCCTCTGAGCACCATGGTCCAGAAGATGCAGAAGCAGGAAATGATCCCGCCGACGGGCGTCGACGAGCTCCGCTACGTCACGCAGATCTACAACAGCATCCTCAGGGAGAACCAGGAGGCGCGGGAACGCTTAAGCCACGAGGCCTCGCACGACGCGCTGACCGGACTCTTCAACCGCGGCGCCTACGACCTCCTGATGGAGAGCGCCGATACGGAACACATGGCGCTCCTGCTGATCGACGTCGACCACTTCAAGACGGTCAACGATACCTACGGCCACGCGATCGGTGACCGCGTGCTGAAACGGGTCGCCGACATTCTCCGCCACAGCTTCCGTTCCGTCGATATCCTCTGCCGGATCGGCGGCGACGAGTTCGCGGTCGTCATGACCCGAGTCAACAGCTCCATGAAGCAGCTCGTCATCAACAAGATCGCCCAGGCCAACAACATCCTGCAGCATCCGACGGACGACCTGCCGCCGGTATCCTTAAGCGTCAGCGTGGCCTTCTCGGACCGCGAGAACCCGCAGGGCGACATCTTCCGCGATGCCGACGCCGCGCTCTACAAGGTCAAGGAGGCGGGCCGCAAGGGCTGCGCGGTCTTCGAGTGATCCCCCCTCTGCATATTTAAAAGGAGATGCCTTCAGACTGGCATCTCCTCTTTTTTCGTGTCTTTTCTGCCCCGAAAACAACTGAAAACCGGTTAATACTGATTTCGGTGGTGCTTTTACTGCTCCCGGAACTCAGCTGTACAACTGAATTTCAATATTTTCTTTATTTCAGTTGTATTTTCAGCCCGAACAGGGTCTCCGGGCACATAGGAAAACAGAGTTTTCAATGTTTTCCGTTGTATTTTCAGCCCGAACAGTGCCTCCGGGCACATAGGAAAACAGAGTTTTCTATATTTTCAGTCGTAATTTTAGCCCGAACAGGGCCTCCGGGCACATAGGAAAACAGAGTTTTTTATGTTTTCAGTTGTGTTCCGGCCCCGGCTCAGCGCTTCATGAACTTCCTTGCGACCGCGAGCCCGATCTTATACGGCAGCGGCCTCAGCTCCCGGTCGGCTTCCTTCAGCTTTTCGCGGATCGGCAGGTGCTGCGGGCAGTGCGCCTCGCATCTGCCGCAGCCGACACACTGCGTCGCAAAGCCCGGGTCCGCACGCAGGCCCTGGTTCCGGGCGAACTCAAAGCGCGCCCTGCTTTTCCGGTCAATGTACATCAGGTTGTAGTGGTGGAAAATGCCGGGGATGTCCACGCCTTTGGGGCAGGGCATGCAGTAGCGGCAGCCTGTGCAGCCGACCTTCTCCCGCTCTCGGATGATCCTGCGGATCCGGTCTGTGAGCGCGAATTCCGCCTCTCCGAACTGTCCGGGCTCCGCTTCCGACGCAATGCGGATGTTCTCCCGGACCATTTCCTCCGAATTCATGCCCGAGAGCACGCAGGTCACTTCCGGCTGGTCCCAGAGCCAGCGGAGTCCCAGTTCCGCCGCGGACCAGCCGCCTGCCGCCGCAAGCTCCGCCTTCGCCTTTTCCGGCAGCTGCACGAGCTTTCCGCCGCGTAAGGGTTCCATGATGATGACCGGGATTCCCTTTGCCGCCGCGGCCTTCAGGCCCTCGCGGCCCGCCTGGCTCGTCTCGTCCAGGTAATTGTACTGGATCTGGCAGAAATCCCAGTCATAAGCGTCAAGGATCTTCAGGAAGGTCGCCGTGTCCCCGTGGAAGGAAAAGCCGATGTTGCGGATGCTGCCGTCAGCCTTGCGGGCGCGGATCCATTCCTCGATCCCGAGCTTCCGAAGGCTCTCCCATTCGAGAAGGTCGGTGAACATATGCATCAGATAGTAGTCGATATAGTCTGTCCGAAGGCGCGAAAGCTCCTCCCGGAAGGTCTTTTCGATGGCCTTTTCCGAGCGCATCATGTACTGGGGGAGCTTGGTCGCAAGCTTTATCTTCTCCCGGACGTGGTTTTCCGCAAGGATCCTGCCGAGGCACTCCTCGCTTCCGGGGTAAATGTAGGCCGTATCAAAGTAATTGACGCCCCCTTCGATCGCGAGCAGGATCTCCCGCTCCGCCTTCGCATAGTCGATGCCGCTGCCCTTTCTCGTAAAACGCATGCATCCGTAGCCGAGCTGCGATATGGGCTGTCCGTATCTGTCATTTCTGTATTTCATAGCTCACTTCTTCTCCCGCCTGTTTCAAAGTGAAAATGCCGCGGCAGGCGCCTGTGTCTGCTGCGGCGTTTTGCCGGTCTGATCTGAAGTTACAGCTTCGCGGCCGTTTTCCTGACCGCGTCGAGAAGCACCGGGAGCCTGTCTTCCTGCGGGAGCATCAGCCTCACCGCGTGTTTTCCGAGGCCGGGATAGGTCTCGCAGCTCACCGTCAGGATCCCTTCTTCCATAAAGAGCTCATAGAGGTCCGTGCTTTCATTTCCGGAGCCTGCCGGGCTTTTCTGATCTTTAGCATAGAGCATGAAGATCGGGACAGCCGGGGATGTCTCCGCCACGCTGAGGCGCTTTCCCGTATCCGGAGCCTGTGCATCCAGGCACTCCTTCAGGGCTTCCTTCATGCGGCTGTTTTTCTCCGCGCCGAAGGGATCGTCCTTTCCGGTTTTTGCCTTGAGCGCGGCCTTCGCGAGATATCTCGCGAAGTTATTGCACTGGAACGGCAGCGCCGCCTTTTCGAGCTCTTTTGCGATGCCGCTTCCGGGCGCGGTGACCGCGTATCCGAGCCGGATCCCTGCCATTCCGAAGCCTTTCGAAAAGCTCCTTGTGACGATGATGTTGTCATGAGACGGGAGGAGGTCGACCGCCGTTTCATAAGGCGAAAGATAGTCCGCGTACGCCTCGTCCACGACGAGGACACGCTTCAGTTCCTGCGCCTTATCCGCGATCCTTGCGATCTCCTCGGGGGCGACTGCCTGTCCGGTGGGGTTGTTGGGGTTTTCGAGGATGAAGAGGTCATAGTCCGCCGTCATCGCATTCCTGTACGCTTCCCCGTCGAAGCGGTACCCGGACTCTGCCTTCAGCAGGACGGCGTCATATGCCGCGCCGCTGTAGACCGCGCTGTCGATATATGCGGTGAACTGGGGACCGCAGCCGAGCACTTTCCTGCCCGGCCCGAGGAACAGCTCGTTCAGCGCGCAAAGGATCCCGTAGGAACCGTTGCCCATGACGAAGGAAGATCCCGTAAGCCATTCCCTTCCGGGGCGCTGAGACTGAAACCACGCCGAAAGCGCTTCCTTTACCGAGTCGTCATGGGGATACTCCCCGATCAGGGCGCGGAGCGCATCGCGGCCGCAGCATGCCGCAGCTTCCGGGACCGCCTCTTCCGGCCCGGCGGGGTTTACGCCGAGGGAACAGTCGAGGATCGCTTTCCGGGTCTCTTCATGCCCGCCGTAATCGAGCGGTTCATGATCCGGGGCGGCCGGATTCATATGATACTGGTCGGTCAGTCTGTTTCTCATAAGCTTATTTCTCTGTGACCCGCTCTTCCCGTTCCGGAACTGTTACGGGATCGTTCCGGCAGTCATAAAGCCGTCCGCGTCACTTCAGCAGGCTTTTCAGCGTCTCCATCATGGCCGGGATATCATAGGGCTTTGCCAGGTGCCCGTTCATGCCCGCCGCCATCGCGACCTTCCGGTCTTCTTCGAAGGCGTTCGCGGGTGAACGCGTCAAAGATCGTCTTCTGGAACTCCTTGCTCATGCCGATGCCGTTGTCCTTGATCCTGAACTCGAAGTTCGCGGTCTCGGGAGCGGGGGACGGCTTTTCGATGACGCGGAAGCTGATGGTTCCGCCGTTCGGCGTGAACTTGATCGCGTTCGAAAGGATGTTCAGCAGGATCTGGTCGAGGCGGAGCTTGTCCGCGATGATGTCCTCATGCTTGACGTCCTGCGTATCGATAAAGAGCTCCAGCTGCTTTGACGTGATATTGGAATGGATGATCGTCCTTAAGTCGTGGATGACGTCAGGCAGATGGACTTCGCTCTCCTCGATCCTGACCTTTCCGCTTTCGATGCGGCTCATGTCGAGGACGTCGTTGATCAGGGACAGGAGGTGCCGGCTCGATACGGAGATCTTGCCGAGATAATCCTTCACCTGGTCGCGGTTGTCGATATGGGACGCGGCGAGCGCCGTGAATCCGACGATGGCATTCATCGGAGTGCGGATGTCATGGGACATGTTGTTGAGGAAGGCCGTCTTGGCGCGGTTGGCGTATTCCGCGGCTGCAAGCGCATCCGCGAGGGCCTCCCGGTTCTCCTCCAGCTGGCGGTTCTTTTCCTCCAGTTCGAGTCTTGCCTGCTCTTTCCGGTCGACTTCTTTTTTTGTCCTCCTCTGGTCACGGACCAGAAGGAAGATGATCAGGGCACCGACTGCGGCGATGATCGAGCCGAATACGGCCATGTGGTCCTGGAGCGCATCCAGTATGCTGTAGGAATACAGTCCCCCGATATACCGGTAGGAAAGGTTCTGGGCGTAATCGCTGCCGACCACGCTGATGCCCCGGTTCAGGAGCTTCAGCAGGCCCTCGTTGCCGATCTCCACGCCGAAGCACCGGTCGTCGCTCTGGGTGTTCTGCATCAGGGACAGGTCCTTGTAATGCCTGTTTTTCAGCATGTCGTTCGCACGGAGTCCGTTCAGCGTCGTGCAGCCGGCTTCGCCGGAAAGAACGGCGGCAAGGCAGTCGTCGATGGACGGATACATCGTGATCTCGGCATCCGGGAAGTGAGAGCGGATGTAGTAGTACTGCATCCGGTTGTTTTCATTGACGGCAAAATGCTTCGTGGTCTCCTCGCCGAACACGCCCTTATAAACGAGTTCCGTCTGTGCGCTGACCACGGGGCTGGACTGGTAGATGCCGTTTTCTTCTGTATAGTAGAGGCCTCCGCCGACCGGGAACGCCACGTCGATGGCGCCGGCATTCATATCGGCGATCATTTCGTCTTAACTCCGGTATCCGGTATAGGTGATGGAAATGTCCGGGACGTTGAGCGATTTGAAGATCTCCGGCAGGATATCCTTTACCACGCCGGTCACATTTCCCTCGGCGTCCGTATCGCTGTACGGCAGGTAGTTTTCCAGATATCCGGCATGAAGCGCATCATGGGTGTCAATCCAGCTGCGTTCTGCCGCTGAAAAAGCCCTGGAGATCACGCTCTGCGAATAATATTTTCACGGAGGGAATTGAGGTAGTTCGGCTCCTCCGCCTCCAGCAGCGTCTGCGCCGTATTGAGTTCCGCCAGGAGGTCCGGCCGGGTCTTGCTGACGCAGAGGTAATAGTCCGCCGCGCCGAAGCTCGAGAGCACTTCTACATGATCCTTGCCGGACGCGCCGTCGCTTTCCGCCGCCATGACATCCACTTCCCCGGCATTGAAGGCGTCGGAGAGTTCGGTATAACCCGGATACTTCACGACCTCGGCCTCCACATAGTGGTCTTCCAGATACTTATCGAGGACGCCTACCATGGCGCTTTCCAGTACGCCGATCTTTTTTCCGTTCAGCGACGCCGGGTCCGCTGTGATCTCCGGCTTGGTGTCCAATCTGACAAGGTAGTACGATTCCTTGCCCATGATGGCTTCGGGGTAGCCGATCAGGTCCGCACGGTCTTTGCTTCCGTATCCGCGAACGCCGTGACCCGCATAAAGGACAGCACGAAAAGGAGGGCGCAGAGGACGCCCGCCAGCCGGTACATTAACCGGCCCTTATATTTATATTCAGAGAGTATCTTCATCTTGTTTTACCCGCCTTCTTTTCTAAGAATACCACCATTGCGGCACAAAATAAACAGAAGCCTTTCGTGAGGCTTCAGAAGTTTTCGCATATCCCGTTGATTTTGCGGTTAAGCGGATTTATTATCAGAACATAAGCCCGTCATGTACCATCAGAAGGAGGACGACATGAAAAAAGAACGCTCCAATAAAAAAAGGCCGGTCATCCGGCTCGTCACCGCGGCATTTGCCGCTGCCGTCGTTCTGCTCGCGGCAGTGCAGGCGGGCGCGGCGTGATCTGCAGCGCTTGGCATTTCCATAAACCTATAGAGGCTGTTACATAAGGTATATCAAACGGACAGATCTCCTTCTGCGGACGTCGTCGGCCCGCAGCGACGATTTTTGCTTCTTTAGTCTAACATGAAAAGAGCAAAAATCGGAGCGGGAGGGGAACCGCAGAAGGGGATCTGTTTGTGATTATTCTTAATGTACCGGTCTCTTTTTGTTTTATCGTTTCTTATACAGCAGCAGTTCCGGATCTTCCCCGCCCTCCTTGTAGGTGCAGACCAGGATGAAATCCATGTTCGCGAGGACCCCGAAGCAAAGGCCTTCCACGATCTCCGACTCCAGCTGATTTCCGAGGTAGGTCGTCTCATCGTCCAGGAACTTTGCCTTCATCCCGTTCGGGAGCCTGTATTCCAGATTGACGTATTTCCCGACCAGGGCGTTCAGCGCCTCCAGCTTCGGCATCCCGTCGATCTGAAGCCCGTTGATCTCATCGATCAGCTGCTTTTTGAATGCCTCGAACTCGCCGTTGTCGCCAAGCTCTTCGTATCTCTTCCAGTAATCCAGCTTCGGAAGCATTTCCCTCATATATGTACGTGCCTGGTCTTCGGTAAAGCCCTGGCTGACCATGTTGGGGACGCAGACACGGATCAGGTCGTCCATGTCGCTGTAGGTGTAGGTGCCGTCGGCAAAGCACCATTTGCAGTAGTCTTCGTTGAGCGAACCGTCCCGGTTCCTGCCGATGATCCCGTCCTGAAGCGGCATGCCGCAGCACTGGCAGACCAGCTGCCTCGGGGAACCCAGCAGGGTGTTGATCGATACGTCGAATTCCTTCGACAGGATCTTCAGGGTGTCCGTATTCGGCTGTGTCTCGCCGTTTTCCCATCGGCTGACCGCCTGTCGGGTGACCATGACGCGCTCCGCCAGCTGGTCCTGGGTCAGCCTGTTCTTTTCACGAAGCTGTCTTAAAATGTCTTTTGTCTCCATAGCAATGTCCTCCGTTGATCGTCTGTCTCTATTATCCTCTTCTTTCCGCAAAAGGGCAAGCAACCCGCTGTTGCCATGAATTTCCTTCTATCTGATGAACTATTGTTGAATCCGGTTTTACTTGATTCTGACAGTTTCTGTAAGCGAAGGCCGCAAAAGAAATAAGCTTGGAAAAATCATTTAGAAGACGAAAATAATCGGGGCTTTGTGTTTATTTTTTATGATTTTATGTTATAATATAAACAGCAGGAGGTCCGGGGTATGTTTAGTAAAAACCTGAAATATTATCGTTTGAAGAATCAGCTGTCAAAAAAGGCTCTTGCAGACAAAATCAATGTTTCCGCAATGGCAATTACTCATTATGAAGATGGTTCTCGCAAACCGAACATGGAGATACTATCTGCCCTTGCCGCAGCTTTAGGAGTTCGTGTTTCCGATTTTCTTGCTGTTCGCAACGAGAATCTGGTATTTCAACATGCTGAATTCCGGAAGGCTTCGTCCTTGTCACAGATGCAGCAAGAATATATAAGAGAGAGCGTAGAAGAATACTTCGGTCGTTTTATGACGGTTGTTGAAGTTCTTGGTGGTGAAGTGTTGCCAGACGCTCCCGATTTCCATGTATTACCACTTTCAAATGACAATGAGAAAAATGCTGCTTCTTTAAGAGCGCATCTTGGATTTGCACTTGATGGACCGATCGAAGACTTAATCGGGAAACTTGAAAACAAAGGAATACTTGTGTTCGAGTGCCAAATTGCCAACTCAAAGTTCTCTGGTATGAACGGATCTGTAAATGGAAGGCCGTATGTTGTTTTGAATCCCAGTATGAGTGCAGAGCGTAATCGTTCTACCGCCGTGCACGAACTTGCACATCTCATGTTCAATTGGCCTGAAGATATGTCTGATAAAGACATCGAGAACCAGGCAACCGCAATTAGCGGAGCATTTCTGTTTCCGAAAGATGATGCTGTTCGTGAACTCGGTGTAAAGCGTACTTCTGTCACTCGGGATATGTTACTCGTTGCAAAGGAATTTGGCATCTCAATGATGCTGCTTGTTACGCGGGCGAAACTCTGTGGTATTCTTACTGATCAAGTTGCTAAGCATTTCTATATGTCAGCATCACAGGCTGGATGGCGCACTGCAGAGCCAAGTCGAATCGATCCGGAACACCCTTCGCTCTTTGCTCAACTGGTTTACCGTGCTGTCAATGAAGAAGAAATCAGCGTCCAACGTGGTGCTGAGCTACTCCGGCGTCCATATACCGATATCTTGGCCATGAGAAAAATCAGTGAGGTATAATCGGATGCAATTTATTAGCAGCAACACGAGCGTGTGGATCGATTTTTCTACCATTCATAAAGTCGAATTACCCTTTCGTCTTTCTTACACTTATATTATGAGCAAAGATGCTGTTGAAGATGAGCTTCTATCCCCTCCGGGCTTAGGAGCTGAACTTATCTCCTACGGCTTGATTCCTGTTGAAATAACAATTGACGAATTCTTTCGCGCTCAACAATATGGAACCGTTTACTCGCAGCTTTCTACCTATGATCGGATTGCATTGGCGATAGCAAAAGAACGGAAAATCATTCTCCTTACAGGAGATGGTGCATTACGAAAAGCTGCTGTTCAAGAGGGTGTTACTATTTTGGGTACTTTAGGCATACTGGATCAGTTATGGGAAGATAGAAAAGTAACCGCAGAAGAAATGAAAACCTGTCTTGAACAACTGAAGGAACATAATGGTGGGGCTGTCAGATTGCCAAAAGCAGAACTGGAACGACGCTTGACAATGCTTTTGAACGGTATATAAAAATCCAAAACAGACTTAATACCTCTGGTTGAAAAACTGGAGGTCTTTTTTTCTTTCAAGGATCTGTGGACCACGACGTGCGGCTTCGAGGCCCGCCTTCTCAAATTCGTTTTACTTATCGGCGGAATCATTATAAAATGGACTCAGGTATCCATCAGGCACACATCATCGGATCGATATCCGGAAAGGAGCCGGTATGAACAGAAAACGAATCATTGTAACTTTATTCCTTGCGGCCGTATTGGCAGCCGCTGCCTGCATCCCCGCAGCCGCAGCCTCTTTCTCCCGCTTCTGGAAGCAGTCCTCCAACGGGGACTGGTATGTCGAGGACAATGCCGGCAGACGGATCACCAACGCCTGGCTCTGCGACGACGCCGTTCCGGAAAACGGGAAGGACGTCTGGTATCTGCTCGATGAGTGGGGCAATATGATCACGGACGGTCTCGTCCAGGACGGGACCGGGAACTATTACAGCCTGGAGACGGAGCATAACGGCTACTACGGTATGCTTCGGTACCGCTCCGGAAACTACGGCGGGATCTGGCTCGATCTGGAAGGATCCCATGCGGGCGCCTTCGCCGCGATCAAAAATGCGGACGGCATTAACAGGCTGAAGCAGAAATACGGACTCAAAAACGTTTCCTATATCAACAACAGCAATGTCGTCTACACGAGCAGCTTCGGCGCCTATGAGGAAGACCTGAGCGGCACCTACCTGTTCAGGAACGGCCAGACCTGGGAAGGCATGTTCGTCCTTACGAAGATCGACAAGGACCACTACCGGGTGTCCAAGGAGGAGTACGGAGAGGTCCGTACCGCGCTCCTGACCAGGGACTACGACTATGACCGCGAGCAGGGCAACCCTGACCAGGCGACCTTCAGCATCAGCGGCTGCAGCGATTACTATCACGAGAGCGACCTGAATGACGGCGGTCACATCACCATCTCCGGCGAGGAGCTTTACACCCACGGCCTCTGGTATGAAGGAGACAGAGCGTGGGAGGCGGCAGCCATCTACGTCAAGACTTACGGCTGATCAAAAAATAACGCCGCCGGTGAGTTTTCCCGCCGGCAGCGCATTTCATGGTTTTTTACAGCGTCCTCTTGCTGCCGCGGACCGCTGCCATCTGCTCCGGATCCCCGTGGCGGATCTCATGGTCCGGAGCCGCGATGATCGAGTCTTTACGCTTCAGGAAATCCGGCCCGGTCAGATTCTTTCCGGATATGGTGTGGTGCGTGATGAAGGTGCAGTCGCAGCTAAGATGCTCTGCAAATGTCTTCAGCTCCATAAGCATCTCCTTTTCCGAAAGCGGTGTGAACTCGCCGCGCTCCGCCTCCTCCAGAAGCGGCGTTCCCGGGAAGAGCACCAGCCCGCCGGTGCCCACGACCATCGGTTTGCACCTGCTGAAGATCTCGGCGGAAGAATACATTTACCGCTATACAGAAGAGGAAGAACTCGAACCCGCAGCATAAAATAAGGCGGCCGCACTTTGGTTGTGCGGCTACCCTTTTTTATGCCTTTTCATTCCCGGATACATATGAAAAATCTGTATACGGCAGTTTCAGTTGTGTTTTTTATGCTCCCGGCATTCAATTGTACAACCGGAATAAAGCATTTTCATTATTTCAGTTGTATTTTCTGCCCTTGAAGAGCCTGAAAGCACGTAGGGAAACAGCATTTTCCTGAATTGCAGTCGTATTATCCGCATCAAAAGTGCCTCAGAGCACATAGGAGAATGGCATTTTCCTGAATTGCAGTCGTATTATATGCATCAAAAGCGCCTCAGAGCACATAGGAAAACTGCATTTTTTTTCCTCTCAGTTGTATACGACGCATTCCTTCTCCCGCCGGTGCATCGGCTCCCGCTGAAACAGATCTATGCTTTGCCGGCGTCCCTTTTCCAGGAGGCGACATAGTGCGTGTTCGCCGGTACCGCAAGCTCCGGATCCTCAAATACAAAGCTTCCGAAAATGCCGTCTTCTTCCAGGCTGAGTTCAAAGTGGCAGAGCGCGATCCCCATATCCACCTTCTGGACGTCGCCCAACGGGCTGTCCTTGATGGATTTCTGCTCATAAAAATGTACGCCGCTTTCTGTGATGACCGCTCTCCAAGGCTGTCTGTTCGCCGCGGAAGGCGCCCGGCGCACGGCCTCCAGCGCGTCGGCAAGGTCCCCTGCGTCCTCCTTCCGAAGCGCTCTGTCAAAACCGTCCCGGAAGAATAATCGTTCAAACGGCACCCTGTCATCGGCCTTGAGCCCTTTTCGCATCAGTGTCTCCCTGATGGAGCGTTTCGCCGCCGGGTATCCGACCGGGCTGGCCACGGGCATGACCTCGTTTTCCTTCACGTCCAGCGCTTTTTCAAATGCCTCGCGGTTTAAGGAAGCCGCCAGCATGACCGTACCCATGCCCCGGGACGCCGCATAAAGGCAGGCCTTTTCAAAACTGTAGCCGAGACCGAGTTCAAAATGCCCGGTCCTTTCGGCTTTTGCCGCAAAATATGTCCGCGCCCCGATGATCACGGGACTGGACAGCCCGAAAGCCGCAGCGTCCAGCAGCCGGAATTCGACCGGGACGCCGAAGGGAGCCGTCAGTCCCTTAAGGTACTGCTCCAGCGCGGCTTTATCTTCTTCGCTTAACGGCTTCCCGTCAAAGCTTCGGACGCTCTTCCTGTTTCTGATCGCTTCCTTTGCTGAAAATCCCGTTGTCATGGGCTGCTCCTTCATAAACTGTACCATGCCGCGCTTTTGTGCTCCGTTCCTGATGCTCTCAGCTCCAGATTTTCCAGACATCCGGCTGATATCCGACCGTGGCCTGTTTTCCGTTCCGGACGATGGGCTGCTTCAGGACGGCCTGGTTTTCGAGCACCTTCTGCGCCTTATCTTCCTCCGCGATGTACCGGATCAGCACCAGGAGGTCCTTGTCCTTGCAGTTTTCATCGATCATGGCCTCCAGACTTCCGACGGCCTGCATCACCGACTGGAATTCGCCCTTGCTTAAGCCTTTTTCCTTCAGGTCCACCGACTGGAACCTGATGCCGCGTTCCTTGAAGAAGCGTTCCGCTTTCCTCGTATCGCTGCTTTTCTTCGTTCCGAAGATCTGTATATTCATCGTCTGACCCCCGTCATGTCCTGCATTTCACTGATCCCGGCGCTCCTGAAACGCCGGACGTTACAGATTTCTGTTCATGTTCTGCCGGCTCATCGCGGCTTCGGTTTCCGCCATCCGATGATGCCGGTCTTTACACGACCGTATAGCCTTCGGCCGCCAGCGCTTCCAGCGCCCGCTCAAAGTTTTCTTCCTTCACAAGGATATAGTCTGTGTTGTAGGTCGAGACCGCAAAGATCCCGATCTTATGCTCCGCAAGAATGCCGGAGATCTTTGACAGGATCCCGATCAGCGAGAAATCGAGGACTCCCTCGATGCGGAAGCCTCTCCACCCGTCATCCCGTTCCAGGGTCTTTTGCGGAGTATCTTCCGTTCTGCATACCAGCGACAGCTCCTCGTCCGTCTTCCCGATAAAATAAAATCCGGCTGACAGATCTATATCTGATACGTCTTCCACCTTGCAGACGGTAAGTTTATATGCGAGCTTCTTCAGTTCCATCCGTTCTTCCCTTTCCGGCCGTATTAAACGGCGATGCTCTTATTGTACCAGTGCCGCCCCCGGTTCATACGCCTTCCTGCAGTCCTCCGTTCCGAATTGTCTTTATTCACTCCATTCCAGCCAGAAGGACACCGTGACGTCACCGTCGCCCAGTACTTCCAGAAGCTCTTCCTTCGTCACGTAATTGATCTTTGCAAGCCTGGTGAATTCCCAGGTGTTCTCATCATAATAGATCGCGATCTGGTCTCCCTGGTAGAGGATGATGTCGCCCGGCACCGTGGTGATCTTTTCATCGCTCACCGGCAGCTCCCATGGGAGCGGGCCGACTTTTTCAAAGCTGCCGTAATCCTGCAGATCAACGGTCAGAGAGCCCTCTTTCAGCTTTTCAAAGAAAGCTTTGGCGGAAGCATTATCCGCAAGATGAGGATAATAGATCTTATCGTTCACGCTCATCACAAGATCTGCTTTCGGCCGGATCGCGTTTGCCCACATTTCCTCCGGGTCCTCCGTGGTCTCCGCCGCGGCACTGTCTGCTGCGGTGTCTCCGGTCACGATGTCTCCGGTCCAGCTGTTTATGCCGCCGAATTCATAGACCTTCGTATAGCCCATGTCATAAAGCTTCTGTGCCGCCTGCTTGCTCCGGTTGCCCGAGCGGCAGTAGATCAGGATGACCTGGTTCAGATCGGGAAGAGCTTCCGGCTGTTTGGAACCGATGCTTTCATTCGGGATCAGGACCGCGCCGGGGATGTGGCCCGCGTCATATTCGTCCTGCCTGCGGACATCGACGATGACATGCCCGTCATCGGCCTCCATCATTTTTTTCGCTTCCTCCTGGCTTATCTGTGTATAGGAGCCCGCGGATGCCGGCTGTTTTGCCGTGCACCCGATCAGCAGCAGTATTGCAAACATGAAAACGACCGAAATATTTCTCATATGATTCCTCCCCCGGGACGTCGTCATTGCACATATCAATTATTATAATAACACAGGATCCCTCTCGATAACAGCCGTCAGTCCGACGCCTTAAAGTTGTAGACCGGCTTCATGACCTCGATGACATCGACGGAATCGCGGATCACGTCAATGATATCTCCGAGGGACTTGTATGCCATCGGCGCTTCGTCGAGGGTGGAAGCATTGACCGAAGTCGTATAGATCCCTTCCATCGTCTTCTGATATTCCTCCAGGCTTAAGTTCTCCCTCGCGGCGCGGCGGCTCATCAGCCTGCCGGCGCCGTGCGGGGCGGAATAATTCCATTCCGGATTGCCCTTGCCGATCGCGATGACGCTTCCGTCCCTCATATTGATCGGGATCAGCACCTTTTCGCCCGCATGGGCGGCGATCGCGCCCTTTCGGAGGATCATTTCATCCGTATCGATATAGTTGTGGATGGTGTGGAACGCTTCGCCTGCCGCAAGTCCTGCGCGTGCGAGCAGGATCTCCGCCATCTTTTCGCGGTTCCTTCTCGCAAAACGCTGGCAGATCTCCACATCGTGCAGATAGTCTTCCAGGAAGGTTCCGTACAGGAAGCACAGGTCCTCCGGGATCGCGGCCTCCTTCTTAGCGTATTCCTCCTTCATGGCCTTCAGCGCCGCCTCGATCTCGTTTCTGCGCCCGGTTTCCCTGTACTCCCGGATCAGCTCGTCCCTGGCCGTGAAATACGCTTCCTTTCCCTTTGCCAGGTCGACCGCAAGCTGCTGATAGAGCTCTGCCGCCTGCTTTCCCAGGTTGCGGCTTCCGGAATGGATCACCAGATACTTCGTGCCGTCAGCCGCTTCATCGACCTCGATAAAGTGATTGCCTCCGCCCAGCGTTCCGAGGCTCCTCTCCAGGCGTTTCGTATCCGTAAGTTCGCGGCAGCAGCGAAGCTCCGTCAGGTCAAAACGCTCCTGACGCTCCTCCCAGACATTCATTCCGGACGGGATGAAATGCGCCGCTTCGTCCAGCTTCTCAAAATCGATGTCCTGCTTTCCCAGACAGACGGTATACATGCCGCAGCCGATATCCACCCCCACGATATTCGGGACTGCCTTGTCAATGACCGTCATGGTGGTGCCGATCGTGCAGCCGGCGCCCGCGTGGACATCCGGCATGATGCGGATCCTGCTGCCCGCAGTAAATTCATAATCACACATACGGCGGATCTGCTCGACGGCCTCCTCTTCGACGACCGTTGCGTAGCAGACCGCGGTATTTATCTTTCCCTTAATTTCAAACATATCTTATCCTTCCCGGCCCTGCGGCCTGTCCCATGAAACTCCGGTGCCCTGCCGCCGAAACCTGCGGCCATGATATAAAAAGGCCGCCTATCCCATACAAGATAAGCGGCAAAAATCTTTGATACCTGATCGTTCGGTCCCGCCTGGGATCAGTCCTGTTGTCCGATCCGCCTGCGGCATTTACCTGTCTGCCCTGTCCTGTATGCGTGCGCAAAGCTTAAGCCCCGCTTTGTTTTATTAAGCGGTGCATGAAGTCTTTCGCTGTGTGGATAGAGTCCGGTATTTGCCGTAAACATTGTTTTCCTTTCCGGGTCAGGGGTCTTTCCTGCCCCGTATCACATTCTTACAGTGCATCATATCACAAAAATCAGGAAATGTCATTCTGCTTGTTTTTGTAAAACGGCAGGGACCCTGAACAGGCCGTGCCGGTTGCAGTAAATATAAAAGTATCTGGTCCCGCGGATACGGAAGCGGGCTTCGGCATTTCCTTCCGGATAGAGCTTCACGGTCTCAAAGCCGTCATCCCTGACCGCCGTGATAAATGAGATGAAGTGGTCTTTTTCCATCCCGTGACCGACAGACAGGTAATACTCGTCTTCGACCCGTTCGATCCGGACCTTATGGCTGTCGTCGGCGGGCTCTGCCTCCAGAGGCGGAAGCGTGATCCCGCAGCAGCTGATGACAGCTTCGCCCGCAGCCTGTATCAGGTTCCCGCAGACCGGGCATACATAGAGCTTCATCTTAAGCATTTTCGAAGCCTTGTTGGTGTTCACTACGTCGTCGCCTGAAAAGAGCTCTATGACCGAGACGCCGAGGGCTGCTGCCAGCGGCTCGATCAGCGTGATATCCGGATAGCCCCGCCCGGTCTCCCACCTGGACACGGCCTTGTCGCTGACGCCGATCGCTTCCGCAAGCCCGGTCTGGGAGATCTTTCTTTCTTCGCGCAGTCTTTTGATCATTGCGCCGGTAATATACTGGTTCATTTCATTTACCTCCTGACGCAACTATATACGGGAAATGCCGCCGGCTCAACCTACGCATCGTAGAGGCACGGCTCCGGTGATCCGGGCCGGTCGTATCACAGCCGTTTTCACATGCTTTCAATATCCTTCCTTCAGGGTCTCCAAAGAGCCGGCACACCTCTTAAGGCGCACCGGCCCCTTTTGTCAGTTTACCATTCCGTTCAGAAGATCTGTCCCGGAAGCTTCAGCTTTTCCTTTTCGGGAAATGCCTCGTCAAATCTCTCCACGTCCGCGTCATCCACGCAGTAGCCCTGCGGCGTCCGGTACACTCCGGTGACATCCTTCAGATATCCCGGGATGAGTTCCCGGCAGAGGAAGAAAGAGTCATCCGCGCCTTCCGGCAGGTCGTGATAACGGATGCCGAAGTTCCTGGCATAGTCAAAACCGCTCTTTCCGTAAAAACCGATGTTTCCTTCAAACAGCACGGCTCCGAAGCCCATGCCTGCCGCCTTCTGAAGCGAATAGTCCAGCAGCTTTTTGCCGTAGCCTTTCCGCTTCAGTTCCGGGGTGATGCAGATCGGTCCCATGGTAAGGACGGGGATGACCCTTTTGTCATCGGCGTCAATGACCGTTCTCATGAACATGTTCTGCCCTATGAGGCGGCCGTTTCGCTCCATCACAAAGTCCAGCTCCTTTACGAAGGCCGGGTCGTCGCGGAGCACATGGATGACATAGTGCTCGCTGCAGCCGGGACGATAAACGTTCCAGAATGCTTCCCGTACAAGGTTTTCAACTTCTCTGCGGTCCTCTTTCCTTTCAGGACGAATGGTATATTCATTTGTATTCATTTTTTACCTCCCTCAGACCTGCGGACATCTGCTGCCCGCCCGTATCTCTTGGCTTTTTTCCGTTTACTTCAACAGTTTTCGCCGGGAGGTTTGTTCAATTGCAGTCAAACCTCCCGGTCAGCCTGCAATCTCCAATGTGTTGCGCTTTTTCAAACAGCACTCTCCTTGTATGAAACAATGTCTGCTCCGGTGACCGTCTACGACCACCTGCAGTCTTATTATACTACAGCATCAGCGACAGTTCTATCTCATCCCCGTCCTCTGCCCCGGAGCGAGTTTCAGCTGAAATGCGAGGGGCCCTGCTTTTTCGGATCGTTCCTGTCAACCGCGGCGGGATCCGCAGCCTTGCCTTTGCGCCCGCATTATAGTATGATGGCCGCAGCAAGCATGTGGTCAGAACAACATTTTTTATTAAAGAGAGGCTGTATGAATACATCGATCCTGCAAAGCTCCTTGCTGTTTGGGGGCATGTCAGAAGAAGAGATCTCCGCTGCGCTTTCGTTCCTTCATGCGGAGGAGCGGCAGTTTCGTAAAGGCGCCGTTATTCTCCATGCCGGCGCGCTGACCGACCGTATGGGGCTGGTCCTGGAAGGCAGCGTCACGATCGAAAACAACGACATATGGGGCAACCGGACGATCCTGAGTCATGTCAGCAGAGGGGAGTTTTTTGCCGAGACCTACGCCTGGCTTCCCGACGCTCCCCTGCTCGTGGACGTCATTGCAAATGAAAACTGCCGTATCCTCTTTTTAAGGACCGCCAGCCTGCATAAGCCCGCAAAAAGCCCTGACGCCTGGGTCATGCGCTTTATGACCAATCTCTTAAGCATCACGTCGTATAAGAACCTGATGCTCTCCGGCAGGAGCCTTCACACGGCTCCGAAGACCATCCGCGCACGGGTCATGTCTTATCTGAACTCCGTTTCCCTTCAGAAAGGCCGGCAGGAGTTCGATATCCCCTTCGACCGCCAGCAGCTGGCGGACTATCTGAATCTGGAGCGGAGCGCCTTGTCCAAGGAACTCGGGAGGATGCAGCGGGACGGCTTGATCACCGTAAGGAAGAGCCATTTCGTCCTGCATGACCTCGACAGATAAGTCTCAGTACGAGGCGTCTCTGCCTTTTTCAATTATTCTGTCCCCAGCTTCGATATGCTCCGGTTCGAAATGGTAAGGAAGCGGCAGGTCTGATAAAGGCGGAACCGCCCTGCCCAGTTCTTCCAGCACCTGCCGCAGGATCCACGGCCTGTCGGTAATGATGCCGTCAACACCCATCTCACAGAGAGCCTTCATATCTTCCGGATCATTTACTGTCCAGGGCACGACCTTCATCCGAAGCGCATGCGCCTCTGCGACCTGCTCCTTCGTGATCTCTTCATAGTAAGGAGAAACGTCATCGATGCCGAGCGACGCCGCAGCCTTTACCGGATCGCCTCCGAAATCGCGGATGCCGAGCCCTCCCAGCCATGGCGAAGGCTCATTCCTGTCAAGCCATAGCGTTGTCGCATCCGGGCCGCCCCAGGACGGCTGCTCGCAGTACAGGGCGATCGTCTCGATCTCCGGGTCCAGCTCTTTCATTCTGACCAGAAGCGACCAGTCAAAGCACTGCAGGACGACCCTCTTTTTGAATCCGAACTCATTTACGAGATCCAGGAATTTTCCCAGCAGGACATCCGCATCCGGGTTCTTTTCGTACTTTGTTCCCAGTGCCGGATCCGGGTAGTACTTCGCCTCGATGCTCATTCGTATCGTTTCATTTCTGCTGTCCCTGACCAGCTCAAAGAGCTGCCGGAGCGTGGGGATCGCGGCGTCTGCCGTGACCTGGGTGCGGCCGTGCAGTTCATAGTATTCGCAGGCCTCGTCCATCCTGCCGACATTGAATGACTGCAGCTCCTTCAGAGACATGTCATGGATATAGTACCGGTCCGCCTCGACACGTTTTCCGTCCGCATCCGTTGTGATATCCGGGTTCAGTGCCGGGTTATGCGAAAGGACGATCTCGCCGTCCGCGGTCAGCTGCATGTCGCACTCGATCGTTGACGCCCCGTTTTCGAGCGCATACTGATAGGAATACAGCGTGTTCTCGGGGCGGGCATCCCTGCCTCCCCTGTGAAATTCCATGTCATAATATCCGCCTGCACTCTTTTTATCTTCCGGTATCATTTCCGTCGTTCATCTCTCTTCCGTACAAATGGCAACTGCAGATGCAAATCTCCGGAAGCGGCATAAAGCCGCATTCCGGGATTGTACGCATTCGTCAAATCTCCGTACGCAAGCGTACGTCGCTTTTCCTCATTGCGGGTCACAACAAGAGCCGGCGTACTGCCGGCTCTTATCTATGCTTCATTTCCGCCCGGAGATCATGCGCGCAGATCAAACAAAGCTGATTTGCATTCGCCGATGATCCACAGTTTATTCCACTTGGATAACCCGGCGTCTGCTTCGGCTTTTTTCATGATCTCATTGATCCCGTCCGTGTCGCCGTTTACGAAACATCTGTCGATACCGTTGATCTCGGTCATGACATATTCATGCTTTTTGGCGGCTTCGTTCGTCTCCTCCCTGAGGATCGTTTCCGGCCTGTCGCCGTAGAACCTGCGGTAGGCGTCGATCTTGTCCTCGTCAAGGAGATAATTTCTGGCTTCTCTTCCGAACATCAGTTTCCGGTCCTGCAGAGTCTCCTTGTCCCTCTTCATCTCCCTCTTCGTCGCACGGATCTTCGACTTAAGGAAAGACGTTCCCTTGATGAATACCGTATAGTCCCGGAATACGGAAGGATCGTCGAAGTACAGATAGAGCCAGATCCCGTCTATGATGTATTTCCTGTCTTTGTGCTCTTTCGCATAGTCCATTGCGAACCTGACGAAGTCCACAAAGATTTTGTCTTCATACTCTTCCTTGGGGATGCTGTTCCTCTCTTCGATACCGATATAATACTTTGCGCCCTCGCCGGTAAAGAAGCTGTAGATCATATCGGAATAATCCTTCAGCTCATCCATCGTGAAATGGTCTTTGGTGAGCATCAGGTCGTCCAGTTCGATATGGTCGATTTTTTCTCCCTCGAGAGCCCTTGCCATCGCGGATTTTCCGCTTCCCGAATGGCCGAGGAGGAAACAGATGTTAATAGTGCCTGCGTTGAAGCTTTCTTCCCTGTAATAAAGGTCCGGCTCCGAAACGAGATATTTATCTGTCGGCAGCTGCACGTCTTCAAAGGGATTGTTTTCGGCAAACAGCCTGTCTCTGACCAGGACATACATCTCAGGGACATTGCGCCCCAGAAATTCCGTTGAATAATAATTGGAGAACCTCCGCTGTTTTTTCGGTAGGCCCTTGTATCTGATAATGGCCTTGTTGAGTTCTGTAAGTGTCGTTATATCCTCGGTTATAAATGCAAGTGAAGGATCCCGGAGCGCCTGTTCCAAATCTGTATATCTTTCCATGGTATTTCCTTTCCTCCGTAAAATACACGTCAGGGTCTCTCAACATTTTATCATGGCATATCAGCCGTCAGTTTCCTCTTTTTTCTCCTCCGCATCCTGTCTGCCGTTATATGCGATGCAGAGCATGGTAAGATCGTCGAACTGTGTCGCGCCGTTCACGAATTTCTCCACGTCGGCTTTGACCGCTGCAAGGATCCCCTGCGGGCTCTCTTTCGCTGCCTGGTTCAGGGCAGCCTCCATACGTTTCAGGCCGTAGAACTCGCCTTCCGCGTTGTTCGCCTCCGGCACGCCGTCCGTGTAGACGAAGACCGCGTCGCCGGGAGCAAGCGTCAGTTCGTATTCCTTATACTTTGACTCCTCATAGCCGCCGAGGATCATGCCGTGCTTGTCGCGGAAGATACGGAAAATGCCGTCCCCGCCGCGGACCGCCGGGCATTCATGTCCCGCATTGGAGCAGGTGAGTATGCCGCTGCTCAGTTCCAGGATCCCCAGCCAGACGGTGACAAACATCTCTTCCTTGTTGTTGACGCACAGCGCTTCGTTGGCCGCCGTCATGACCTCCGCGGGAGATTTGCCCATCTTGGCGTGGCTGGCGATGATCATCTTCGCGGACATCATGAACAGCGCAGCCGGGACGCCTTTGTCGGAAACGTCGGCGATGACCATGCCCAGATGATTGTCATCCACCATGAAAAAGTCATAGAAATCGCCTCCGACCTCCTTCGCCGGAGTCATCGAAGCATAAATGTCAAATTCCTTCCTGTCGGGGAAGGCCGGGAAAATGCCGGGCAGTGCGCCGGCCTGGATGCTGGCGGCCGTGTTCAGTTCCCTGCCGATCCTCTCCTCTTCCTTCTGGCGGGCTTCCTCCGCGGCTTTGCGTTCCAGAGTGCGGGCCTGCTGCCTGAGCATCAGCCGGACGACCCCGGCGATCATAAGCAGTGCCGCGACCACGACTGCGGCCCAGAATTCCGGCCGTTCATAGAAGGCCTTTTCCTTGATGACGGTGACGGATACGCCGGGCGAATTGTCCTCCCCGTCCTCCAGATCGAGATGGAAAGTATAGGTCCCGCCGGGCAGATTGGTATAGCTGACCGCCTCCAGGTCCATTTTGGTGCTGGTCATCGGTTCCTGATCGAAGCCCTCCAGATAGTAGGAGACCTTCGGATCGCCCAGACCGTAATAAAGCACGTAGGGATAGATGCTCAGACGATGCGTGCCTGCGGGGACCGTTATGGTCTGTCCGTCCGTCACGCGCATCAGCTGCTGGCTGGCGTTGACGTCGATAAACGCGATCGTCAGCCTGGGCGTTGTCTTGGATGAATGCTCGCTGTTGATATTCACCCTTGTCAGGCCGTCGGAGCAGGCCGGAAAGCGGACGTGCAGCGCCGTCTTTCAGGCAGCACAGGGTGCCGCCCGTAATGATCCAGAAGCAGTCCCTGCGGTCGTCCCGCTTGATCCCCATGATCACGCCGCTGTCCATCTCATCCTCGATCGGATAGGGGACCGCCCGGTCGCCGTCGATCATGTAAATGCCTCTGCCGTTGGTTCCCAGCATGAGCCGTCCTTCATGATCTTCGCTCAGAGAAAGGATGGAGGTCGTGGGGATGCCGCTTGACTCATCAAA
>Ga0129307_1001233_pt1 | contig 29207 bp, 23 predicted proteins | sample P1105metagenome_FD_94437 | JGI IMG/M metagenome (GOLD analysis project Ga0129307, IMG submission 94437) | Capybara group fecal microbial communities from Wisconsin, USA - P1105 metagenome | ecosystem: Host-associated > Mammals > Digestive system > Large intestine > Fecal | place: USA: Wisconsin...
CTTCTTGCACGCTGCTCTTCTGTTTCGTTTCTTCGCCTTCTGCTCATAATTAAAACCTCCGAAGTAGTGTCTCTTCTATTATACACTACTTCAGAGGTTTACACAAATTTTAGGATAGACTCCCGAAAAATCTCTCTTCAAGCATCAGGCACCAGCAATGATATACCGGCAGATGAAGCTCCTGTATCATATAAGTTTCAGTTTCAGGCACTTTAACAGCTATATCGGCTACCTGTGAAAGCTCGCCGCCGTCAGAGCCTGTGAGTCCTATAACCTTGATTCCGAGAGCTCTGGCAACAACCGTCGCGGAAAGAACGTTTTTACTGTTGCCGCTTGTGCTTATTCCAAGAAAAACATCTCCCCTGCGCCCGAACCCGAAAAGCTGCTGAGCAAATACTCCGAGTCCGTCCACATCGTTAATATATGCGGTTGACAGCGCTTCGTGTGCAACAAGAGGAATAGCCATAAGTCCGCACTCAAGATTTTTAGCAAGATTTTCTCCTCTTAAAGGATCTATTTCCTTGAGTTTAGCGGCAAACTCCTCTGAAACAGGACGAGGCGTCTTGAATCTTTTCATCAATTCCCCTGCGATATGTTCGGAATCGGCTGCCGACCCGCCGTTGCCTGCGATAAGGAGCTTTCCGTCGTGTTCATAGCATTCTTCCATTATAAGATATGCATCAATGATTGATTGGCGGCATTGTGCAAGCTTAGGATAGCGATCAATGAGAAGATCAATATGTTTTTCGAGCCTTGAATCAAGTATTTTCATTCTGATATGCCTTCTTTGCGTTTTATAATTGTATCTGTAAAATCAAGAAGTGACTTTACAGAAATATCCTGTCCGTAAAGCTCTTCGCCTATCAGAGCTGTTTTGCAGCCTGCGGCTGAACCCGCTTTAATATCATTTTCACCGTCGCCGACCATCCATGAATTACTCAGATCTATATTAAAATCTTCTGACGCAGTGAAAAGCATTCCCGGTTTTGGCTTGCGGCATTGACAGTCGATCTTTAGTTCGGCAACTTCGCCTTCAAATCCCTTATGAGGATGGTGAGGACAAAAGTATATCCCGTCAAGATATGCACCTTTTTCGCCAAGCAATGTCTCCATTTTATTATGAATAAGCCCGAGCTCTTCAAAAGAGACCTCCCCGCGTGCGATAACAGGCTGATTAGTGACAACTATTGCCAAATATCCTGATGAATTGATCGCCTTTATTGCTTCGGCAACTCCGTCCATTAGTTCAAAATCATCAATATTTCTGAGAAAACCTACATATTTATTTATTGTACCGTCTCTGTCAAGGAAAATGGCCTTTTGCGTGTTTTTCAGGTTCTTTGCCTTGACGATGCCTTCGCTGTAATCATTGCAGACGCTGCTGAATCTGTCAGGAGTCCCCATATCCTTTACATATTCTGGGCTGTCATAACAGAACATTTTTCCTGTACCGCAAAGGGGCTTTAGAACCTGTCGGTCGAGGTCTATCTTGAATGTTTTGCCATTTACCTCAGTACCTACCGTCTCAGGATCTATACCGGTTGCGTCAAGGGCAGCGGGATCAATTACATGAAGTCCTGCATTAACGCGGTTCTGATACCATTCCGGCCTGTCATCTTCCTTGGTCAGCCATTTCTGAACAGCACCGTTATTATCGGAAATTATCAGTCCGCTGTCATAAGGATGACTGTTAGGATGGGTAAAAAGCGTCACAAGTCCGCCTTTGCTGAAGTGATAATCTGTAAATCTGATGAAATCAATATCGAAGATCGAATCTGCATTCAAAAGAAGAAAAGGTTCATTTTTAAATCTGTCTCTGAGTTTGAAAAGAGCTCCTGCATTACCGAGAGGCTTCTCTTCTATATAATACTCTATATTTACTCCGAAAGCACTTCCGTTGCCGAAATAGCTTACTATGTGCTCTGCAAGGTGGGACACTGTAATAATAATATCTGTAAATCCTTGGTCACGCAGGCATTCTATCTCGTGCTGAAGCACCGGCTTGCCTTCAATCTTTATCATTGGCTTGGGAATATCAGAGGCAACTGAGCTTATTCTTGTTCCCTTTCCTCCTGCCATTATAACTGTTTTCATTTATTGCTCCCTTGGCTCAAAACTTTCAGGATTATAGTAGATGACCTGAGTTCCTCCGTCTTCAAATTTAAAAGGAACATACAAAAGTTTCTTCATTGCTTCTCTTACAGCTTGCTGATACTCGGGCTGAACGTAAAAGACAAGAAAACCTCCGCCGCCGGCACCAAGAAGCTTGCCGCCCAATGCTCCGGCTTTTATTCCCCTTTCATAAAGAGAATCGATGCTGTCTGTTGTTATGGCTCCGCCTGTCTGCCTTTTCAGGCGCCAGGTCTTATCAAGAAGCCTTCCGAAATCATCAAGATCTGAACTTTTGTCTTCAAGTATACGTTCCGCGTCATCGACAAGTGCAAGCATCTGCTGAAGCTGCTGAACCTTTTCGGCATATCCGACTGCATTTGCCTTCTGCATATCTGAACTGAAGCGAGTGAAACCGGTAAAAAACATCATAAGATTATCATTAAGACATTTTTTTCTTTCAGGATGTATTATTATCGGTATAACATCATATGTACCGTCAGTATTGAAATTGATCCTGTTTATACCGCCGTATGAAGCCGCGATCTGATCCTGCCATCCTCCTGCTTCATTGCATAGAACACGTTCAAGATAGATAGCTTCGTCTGCAAGCTTCTTTTTGTCTGCATATTTTCCTTTTAGTGCATAAAAAGCATTAAGCATGCCGACTGCAAATGATGATGACGTGCCAAGTCCTGATCGAGCCGGAAGATCTGCCTCATAGGTAAGGCGGATCTCATACATATCAAGCATTTGCATCGCATTTCGTATCGCGGGATGCTGTATATCAGCTACATCCGTTACGCGTTCGGTCTTTGAATACGAAAGCTCAGTGCTGTAATCGAAAAAACGCGGAAGATGACGCACATTAACATAACAATATTTATCAAATGTTGTCGACAGAACAGCTCCGCCGTATTGCTTGAAAAAGCTTTCCATATCCGTTCCGCCGCCGAAAAAAGACATTCTGAATGGGGTCTTGGTAATTATCATATTATAATGCTCCTATTAAGATCGTTCTTATTATTATAACATGGGAGGCCTTAATTGTCAATAATTCGTCAAAGGAATCGGTTATTCCTTTGTTATCTCGTAGCACCTGAATGTTATGGACTCATCAGACCCTTTTTTGAGTATACCTTTTTCAGTGCCAACAAATTTCATGCCGCATTTTTCCAATACTTTTCCTGACGCAGTATTGTCAGCAGCATGAACTGCTGTTATTTTATTAAAGCCCTCATCAAAAAGCTTTTTTATAACTTCTTTTGCCGCTTCTGCAACATAACCGTTTCCCCAGAACTTTTTTGATAGCATATATCCTATTTCGGGTATTTTGCCGTTTTCATCCATGTCAACAACATCAATACAGCCGATAAGCTCAATATTTTCCTTTAAAACAATGCCCCAACGATATTTAAAGCCAGAAGCGGCAGCATCAAGACATTGCCTGAGAAAAGCTTTTGTTTCTTCAATGTCACTGTGCGGATACCAGCTGCAATACTTTGCAACGTAAGGATCACTTGTACAGTTTGCAAAAAGTGCTTCGGAATCATTTTCCATAAGTGGACGTAAAATCAGTCTTTCTGTTTCAATCATATTTATAACCTCCAAAGCATTCTTCAGAAAAGTGTGAGCTGTTCGTATTTATCCGGAAGTTCGGACAAATACGCAAAGCACTCCCTATTATCAAATATAATTCCATATTTGTCGCAGAATTCCTTTATTTTTACAAGCAATTTTGTCTCGTCCGGACTATGTATCTCATATGAATTTCCGAATTCCTTACGATAACGGTTTGAAAGCCCTTGAAAATTCCTGTCCAAAGCTGCATAAAAGAATTCTCTGTTTCCTTCACGCAGAGTCAATCCAATGCCAAAGCTGATTATTCCCTTTACACCTGCATCAGCACAGTAATTAAGAAGACCTTTTAGATTTTCTTCTGTGTCATTTATATAAGGAAGAAACGGAGTAAGCCATACAATCGTCGGAATATTACGCCTTTTCATTTCCGATAGTACTTTGTAACGTCTGCTTGTGACACATACAGATGGCTCAATTATTTTACACAGCTCATCATCAGACGTAGTTAGTGTCATTTGGACTACGGCTTTTTGCTGCTCGTTTATGGACTGAAGCAGTTCAACATCTCTTAATATCAGATCAGACTTTGTCAGAACAGCAGCTCCGAACTGATATCGATCTATAATCTCAAGGCATTTGCGGGTCAGCATCAGTTTTCCTTCCAGAGGAATATAAGGATCGCTCATGGAACCGGTTCCGATCATACATTTTTCCCTTTTTGAGCGCAGAGCGTTTTCGAGAAGCTGAGGAGCATTGATCTTAATTTCTATATCTTCAAAAGCATGCTTCATATTATAACATACGCTGCGGCTGTCGCAGTAAATACAGCCATGAGAACATCCGCGATAAATATTCATTCCGTTTTTGGAAGATAATATTCCTTTGGCTTCAACAAAGTGCATTTGAGCCTCCTTATGCGTTGATACGGCTTTCCTTACAAATAATAGATCAATACTTTATTTATTATACCATAGAAGGCTGGAAATAACAAGTAAAACCTTTATATCAAAAACGGTCTCACATTTTCGCGAGACCGTTTTACAATAAAATTTTAATTTAGTATTGCCTTTAAGATAACCCCTTATTAAGAAGCTGCATCGGCAGCGGTATTATTGTCAGCTCTTTGTCTTTCCAGATAGTAGCATAATACATGATCAATTAAAAGCGAATCAAACTCTTCGGAAGTAACATAGACAACAAGGCGATCAGGAGATGTCCTTAGTTCGTATTCTATGTTCTGAGCCTCTATCTGCTTTACCGCTTCAGAGGATATATGCCTTAAATATGCCTTTTCAGCTTCATCATAAGCCTCACGGTAAGACTTACGTAATTCTGCAATATCAGCTGTCAGCTGATCCCTGAGGAATTCTCCGTCAACGATATACTTTGAAAGCGATTCTTCTCCGAAAAACTCGACATTGTAGTCATATTGTTCTTTTGGCCATTTTATACCGTCAGACGTGCCTTCTGTGTACAAAACCTCACCGTATTTCAGTATTTCCCCAGAATCAAGCAGCTGGACAAGTTTATTTATATCCTCATTCATGCTATACTTATCACTTGCATATTCCTCTAATGTCCGTCCGTTGTATTCATAATCCCATTCAGGAGTTGAATCCAGTCTTACAATAACAGGGATAGTTTCATCATTATTTTTGCGTAATTCTTCATATAAATCGAAAAATACTTCCTTGCCGTGCCATTTGACATAATTGGAATCATAGCACAGAATCGTATCTTCAAATCTTTCCTCATATACTATCTGGGCTCGTTCAGATCCGCTGATACTGATTCCTACGCCTTTATCTCCGACATAAAAATACAAAGTCTTGGATGTTCCTATGAAATCACTGTTCGGGTTATATGGATTCACACCTTCAACGATTTTCCAGCCGAAACCGAAAGTGATGCATCCAGTACTGCCTATTTCATATCCTGAGAAATCTATCGCGGCTGATTCGTGATAATATCGGTCATATTCACCAATGCAATCGCTGATGTCCAGCGAGTTCATATCTTCTTTTGAAAAGACTTTTATGTATTCACTGCTCTCACCGTTGATTATAAGCCTCTGATTTTCGGACTTTTTATAGTTTTCTGATTCGAATATGCTGTATTCGGGATGACCTTCCGAATCAAAATTCGGATAATAATTGAATTTCTGATTTTTCGAGTATTCATCGCCCATTATCATATCGACACTCAGAGTTTCCCCGGTTTCGCAGAAAGACTTACAGTATAATGCGAGCCTTTGAGGCGTCATAACGCTGCTTGACTCATTGGGACCGATAAGGTATCCACTGTAGTCTGTATCATCTTCTTTGGGATCAGACGAGGTATCGTTGTCAGCGATCAAACTGTTTATCAACTCACCAAGACGGCTTGCTTCTTCCTCATTCATTCCGTACCAGCGATCATTCAATCGTTTGATGAATTTGTTTCCGCGCTGGTATATGCTTATGATCTCGTTGTCCTCATATTCAAGATTTATATCCCAGCTCTCATCGGCGTATTCGTCAGGCTCGCCTGTATAATCGGTCACCAAAGAAAGATCTGAAAGATAGTCAACGATAGCCTGTGCCTTATCGCCTGTAAAAACAGGATTGATCAGAGTTGGATACAGTCTTACATCGACAGATTTTAAATCTATGTCCTTCAATCCAAGCAATTCTGCCGATGTCTTTGTTTCACCGGAGATGTTCATATGAGCATTATATGCTTTTTCCGCATTTTCAATGCTGTTGCTGATAGCAACGCCTTTCTCTCCTACATAGTAAAAAAACATTTGCAGAGTACCGTCGGTTGAAGGGTTCAATGGTCGAGTACCGTCCTCATTCATGAATACAGCCTTGAATGAAAAGACGATACAGCCCGCGTCGCCTGCTTCATAATTAGAAAAATTGATCTCGGCTGTTTTATGATAATAGGAATCATAGTCGTCTCTTTTTCCGCCGATGTCAAATACCTGTATTCCTTCACCTGAATACTCTTCGGAGTATTCGCCTACCTCACCGTTGACTACAAGCTTGTCATCAGTGATTTTATCCCAACCTTTAACAGGATATATGCTGTATTCGTATACTCTTGTGCTATCATAATTCTGAGGAGACAAAGATATGTCACCCATTAGAACGTCTACAGTAAGCTTTTCGCCAATTTCACAGAACGGCCTGCATTTCATGAGAATTCTTGCCGACGGTAAAGGCTTTCCGTCCGTATCGTCATCATAACCGATAAATATATCGGAATTGTCCGTATCGTCAATGGTTCCAAAAGGATCGATCCCAAGCAGTATCTGTTGAATGATTTGTGCATCCTTGACTGTCAGACCATCGCCGTCCATGTCGGCATTTTCTTTTCCCTGTGCGGTAAGGTGGTTTTCAGCTGTACCGCTTTCACCGTATTTATCAGGATTTGAAAGTGCCTGCATGATAAGTACCGCATCGGCCATATCTACTTCACCGTCACAGTTTGCGTCGCCTTTTGCATAAGGCGATGAAATATCGCTGTCTGTACCGCTTTCCGCGGCATATGCAAATGAGCCAGCTGCAAAAGAAGATGAAGCAAGACTCATAGCAATAAGGATCGAAATAATGTTCTTTTTCATAAGATCACCTCATTTTATTATTAATAGTATCTGCCTATTAATTAATCGTAAAAACTATTCATCATAATAATTTTTCAGTACGGCTGAAAAGGTGTTGTCGCTGTTCCGTGTGATGACTATCTTGCCAAACGAAATTCCGTGATTTCCGTCAGTCCCTCCGATTTCAATGATATTTTCATAATTCTCACTGCTGCTAATCTGTTTTGGAGCCCAAAAAATATATCCTCTGTTGCCTACATCGTATGCACTGCCGAGATATACAACAGGTCCGCTGCCTTTGTTTATATCCCACCATCGTAAACTTCCGGTATTAGTTGAAACCGTTATCCAATAGTCAGGAGAATCAATTTCAAACAATATACCTATCCCTGAATCTAAGTTAAGATCAGGATCATAGTCGTTGTTTATTCTTATGGGTTCCATCATCTTCATTTCCGTATACTGAACTTCACAGGGCATATCTTGTACATAATATGATGTACATAATTTTATTCTGAGTAACTGGCAAGGATTATGAGCGCTGTCTGTTGTAGTGGTCAGTACAGGTTTGGCAACATCTGAACCTGTATAATATATCCCGGGGCCTTGCTGAACAGCTCTTGTAGTCGTAACTGCATCGGTTACTGTTGTTGTCATACCTGTATTAATATTAACAGAAGAAGATACAGGATTATTTACAGTAACAGCTGTTGTAGAGACCGCATCAGATGACGAAGTAACAGAAATGGCGTGCGTTGCAGATGCGGATACAACTGTACTTGAAACAGTTGTAAATACCATCGTGGTATTACTCGTTTGTGTTTCAATATTGAGCTCTGTCGTTGCGACAGTTGATTCCGTAATATCTGTTACAGTCACGTCGATATTATCCGGATTTTCAGGAATAAACGGAAGTTTGTCAAATTGTTTCCAATAACCAAGGCATAGAATTATAATCAGACAAAAACAAGCAAAAATAGGTATGCTGCGTCTGATAATCAGGTGTCGTTTTTTCTTTTTCTCCTGATACTCCTCCCACCTGGAAAGTAAGCTTTTATACATTTCATCGTTATTCTTCATATTCAAAGCCACTCCTTTCCAGCTCAGATTTTAACGCCTTTTTGGCATTATACAGCAATGCTTTTACCTGCTTATTGGATTTTTTCATAATCACGGCTGCTTCTGAATTACTGAATTCTTCAAAATAGCTAAGATATAAGATTTGTCGATATTCAAGCTTCAAATTATACAATGCTTTGTGAACTGTACGTTTCTGCTCATTCTTTATGTAATTTCCTTCGATGTTTTCCAGATCAGCAAAATATTCCTGTGATTCCAGCGGAACGACGCTGAGTTTAGTATGCTTTCGGAGGTATTTTGCAGTAATATTACGTCCGATAGCATACAGCCATGTTTTGAACGAGCTTTTTCCCGAGAACTTCGGACGTTTTTTCATCATCTCAAAAAAAGTGTCCTCGGTCAGTTCTTCAGCCGTGTGAATATTCTGAACAAAGCTATTCAAATATAATATCAATCCTGACCGATAGGTGCAGATGATCTCATGCAGTCCCTCATTGTCGCCCTCAAGGAAACGGCGGTAGCTACTTTCACCGTTATCCATACGGGATCCTCCTCTCAGGGTTGTTGAAAAGTCCTTTTACTTATTAGTACCATTTTATCCAATAAAGTCAAAGTAAAATAAAAATAATTTATTTTTAACTATTATATCATATTTTATTTTTTATTACAATATCTTTTTATTCCGAATAATCAGCAAAAAAGCGCAGAAAAAACAGCCTTTAAACTTTTATAAAAAAAGCTTGACAAAACTTTTGATTTGTGATAAAATATTAAGGTACTGCGGAGCAACTGTTAATAGAATCCGTTTCGGTTTGTCTGAGCCGTGTAAAATTTATCAGACATTATGCGGATATGGCGGAATTGGCAGACGCGTATGGTTCAGGTCCATATGTTCGCAAGGACATGCAGGTTCAAGTCCTGTTATCCGCACCAGCGCCTCACATAATGTGAGGCGCTTTTTTGTATCAAAGTATCTCATCTGTAACATCTTCCATTATGTTGTAATCGAATGCGCCGTTCATATCGAAGCTGATGTCGATAGACTTGTCCTCGTTCTGGTGGACTGTGACCTGACGGACAAGCATTCTCAAGTTGACGTTCGAGATATGTCCGTCTGCAAGTATAGTTTCTATCAGCTCGGAAGTGTTCTTTAGCTCCTCACGCCGCTTCTTGCAGACCTCATCATAATGCCGCAGGTCAGCTATCTTCTGTTCGAGAGAATGTATCTCAGCTTCACGCTTTTCTATCATATCGTTATAGACCTTAGCGTGTTCGCGGTCGTTGATGCGCTCAATGATAAGCTGTTCGATCTCTTCATGCTTCTGCTTGATTTTCTCATTGCTGCATTGTATCTCCCTGTCGTACTTAGGCTTCTTTTTCAGCCAGTTTTTGACGACCTTTTCGTATTTCGCGCTCTCGTTCTGAATATATTCGAGCAGTGAAACGATTTCGATATTTATTAGTGCATCAAGCTGTTCCTCGCGGACTGAATGTGGTGTGCAGTATTCCTTGCCGTATCGGTGGTTGCTGTTGCAGGTGTATTCAACGTACTCCTTGTCCTTCCACTTTCTGCGTCTTGCGACCAGACTTGCTCCACATTCCGCACATTTGATGATACCGGCATACCTGTGGATATTTCTTCCGCACTGTGACCTTGGATTTATCTTCGACCTCTGTTCCAGCATGAACTGTGCCTGTTTCCATGTAGTTTCATCAATTATAGGCTCGCAGTAATTATCATGACGATACTGTTCATCCTCCGGGACCGTCGTTTTGGTTTTGTATATCTTTGAGCTGACTGTCTTGTGATTCACAAGTGTTCCATGATACAGTTCATTTGTCAGCATACGCTTCACTGTAGTCTGAACCCACAGATATTTCTTGGAGATGTCAGGCTTATGGTCGCTCAGCTTTCGGTCGAAGTAATAGTCAGGTGACTTAATTCCGTCCGCGTTCATCTTCTTTGCTATGGTTGTCAGACCGTAGCCCTCTATGTACAGCCGGAACACTTCGCGGACTATCCACGCAGTATCCTCATCTATCATTATCATACCTGTATTTCTTATCCTTAACATATCCCATCGGTAAAGTTTCAACTATACCGGTGCTTTTTTGTTTCTGCCGGACTCCAGCACGAACCTTCTTGCTTATGTCCTTGGCATAAAAGTCATTGAACAGCTGCTTGAAGCCTATGAGCATATCATCATTCTTGACAGTCGCAGCACCTTGTTCGGTGCTACGACACACCATACCACAAAACTTTTCAGAAGTCTACTGCTTTTTCTTTATCTTCCGAAAATTCGACCTTTCCACTAAATTCTACCTGAGCAGTCTGTGCAGATTCTGACGAGTTCAGATAGTCGTGGATCATAGCTTCCATGAAATTATCAAAGGCGGTATTATCACCGTTATATATGAAATTAGCCGTCTTGATCTTCGGTTCAATTCTTGTTCTTCCCAATATACCACGCTCCTCTTAAATCTTCCGTTCATGTTTCGTATGTGATTTGCATTGTTCATTTTTTAATTTTCTCCTTTTTTAGATTTGGGTTAACCCATATGCATTCCGTGAGCTTCCTTTCGCTCTCGTTCTTCAGCAAGTGCCTTGCTGTCAACGTGCTCCCGAGCGTACTCGGTATCGTCGGCAGGCTCGTCATCAATCATCGAAGCCACAGCTGTAACGCCGCCGACAATGCTATCAATACAGACTGTGAGATCACTATCCACTTGGCTGCTTTTGATCTTAGCTTGTGCTTGTATTCGTCGAGCTCTTTCAGCTTCGATCCATATTCCTCGTTCAGTTTCCCAGCCTGTGATGACAGGTCCGCTGTTGCTTTCTCCAGTTGAGCCGTTGCTGTTTCTGACAGTTCCGCTGCCTGATTCAGCAGCTCCCGACAGGCTGCTATTGTATCTCTCTGCTCGGAGCGTACTGTTTTCAGCACCTGTTCTGTTTCGGCTTTCGTTGACAATATCGACAGTGTTTGCAGTATCTCTAACTGCTCCTGTGCCATTTCCTTGTTGAGTGCTATCAGCGCTCTCCAGTTGGAATCGAGCACCACCACTGTCGGCTGAGTGTCCTCCGCTGCCGACAATTCCTTGTCGTACATCTGCTGCAATTCTTCTTGTTTCGAATTCATACTCCATATTCTCCTTTCTGTATTTGTCGCCGTGGAGCTTATTGTCACGGCATTTTCTTCCGTTGGGACAGGTATATGTGATATACTTTCGGTTGCCCTCCCACCTGACATCGTAGCCATGCTGTTTCATCATATAGCAGAACTGCTTCTTTGACTTTGCCTGTTTCATCACCTGATTGATGACGTTCATCAGCTCCCATTTGAAGCTCTCGCCACGCTTGGCTGACCTATACTCGTTGTCAGAAAGTATATCTTTCTTCATTTTCTTCTTAGGAGCTTCGAGTACATGGACTCCATGCTGCTGACAAATCTCATCGCTGAGCTTCATCAGTTCCTCGACGCTCTCCTTGTTGGAGTGGTACTTCTTTCCGTCCTCGAAGCTGACAGAGTTCAGCACCAAGTGGCTGTGGATATGCTCTCTGTCGATATGAGTTGCGACAACTACTTCGTATTTGTTGAACGCTTTCTCCGCGAGCTCCACTGCAATTTTGTGTGCAAGCTCAGGCTCGATTTCATATCCACTCGGAAAGCTCTGCACCAAATGATAGTACAGACGACCGTCGGGCTTGTGGTACAAGTTCTTGGTCGCGGTCATTTCAGCGAGAGCCGTCTTGGGCGAACAGTTGACTCCCGTCACGAATCGCTTGTCCTCAGACACGGTCTTTTCCTTTCTGCTGACGTAGTTTAGGACATTCTTCATTCCTCCGGCGGTCTGAGTTTTGTTGTTTATGAAATGGATTATGGGCATCACTTCACCACCTTTGCTATCTCACAGACTGCCGCCGTCACTGACCTGTGCTGTTCAATAAGCTTGTCCAGTCTGACCGAATGAAGCCTTCCCTCATGGGCCAGCATTGCTATCTGATTGAGATTTCGCCCGATTGCTTTCTGCTGTTTTGCAACCTCGTCCAATCCGTCAGCTACGATTATCTTCTTGTCCATAGCAGACCTGAGAACGAAGTCGCTGAGGGACAGATTGTGCCGCTGAGCCTTGCTGTGTATCCGCTCATACTCATCATCGGTACAGCGGATAGTGATAGTTCGATTGCGTTTTCTCATTGTATCACGCTCCTTTCTTTGTGCGATTTTTGAGAGGGAGCTCGGGGTTCGCCCCGACCAGCAAGCGTTCGGTGGACTGCCGAATGCGATGCTGGCATTTCATACCTCCGTGACCGATACTGCTCCGTCAGCGGTAGTTTTCTCCCTACGCCAATGCCGCCACACTCGCTCAACGTTGCGCGACAATCGCTTTTGTGGGTGCTGGTGGGATAACTACCCGATTTCTGTATCGGAGGCAAAAACGGGCGTTCTTGTGCGTGACAGTAACTCAGCCGTGACGGTAAAACTACCGACACGAAAACCTACTGACACGCTCCGCAGATGAAGCTATATAGACGTTTGTGAGCTGTTGGTAAGCGTCTGCGTGACGGTAACATTTCTACCGTCACTACTGTCACGCTCGCCGTTGTAGTGAAGAATAATAACTCGGCCTTTGTGAACTCTTTCGTACCTGAAATCAATTCCGTACTTGCTGAGTTCGTATCCGTTCTGGACTAAGTCACGCGTTACTCTGTTCGGATAAATGACTTCATCGGTAACCGATTTTAATTCTTCAACTAACTCAGTTGCAGTACCTTCAAAGTGGATTCGCTCTCTGATAAAAAGATAAACAGCAGAGAGAACAATATTGTCGCGGTTATACATAACATAGTTACCGCTCTTTCCAAGCGAAGCGGACTAAAACTGTCCGAGGATATACAGCAGGACTTGAAACAGGTCGGTGCATTAGAGTTCGTTGAGCGTGTCCGCGAAAAGAAATTTGATCCTACTATCAGCAAGCTCCAGGCGTATCTGTATCCATTTATTCTTGGAAAGATGTGGCGGTATATCGAGGAATACTATGGAGTAGTCAGCATACCTCATGGCACTATGACGCAGATACGCAAGTGTAAGAAGCTTCACAAGGACGGGCTCAGCATTGCGGATATAGCCAAGGAACTGAATATAAAGGAGAAGCTGGTCGTTGATTGTCTTAATTTCTCTTTCCGCTACGAACAGCTTATGGTTCTCAGTGATGACGAGTCCGACGAGGATCAGAATCCACGCATTACTCCTATCGGCGACAACGTCAGCAAAAGAGCTATACAGCGAGTAGTATATCCAATGATAAGAGAGAAATATAGCAAACTGAAAGCCGAGCAGCAGCACATTCTCGGCTGCTGCTTAGGTATATTCGGTTATGCTAAAATGCCTGTATCAGATATTGCCTATATGCTAATGGTTACAAGAAGTGCAGCCAATAAGAAGATAAACAAGGCTCTCGAAAAGTTGTATGAGCTCATATGGTATAGTGAGATCAGGTATTGGATAAATGCTTATTTATGTTTATTCAAATATGATATATAAAGATCCGACTTAAGATGAAAACACCGACTGCTGCAAGCTTTTGTGGACAAATATTCGCATACATGTCGGTGAGAACTGTCTGAAATAGAGTTTAGGGTGATTATGCAAAGGTTAAATCGATTAACTTAAGTGAAACAATTGATTAACTCTTTCTACGTTAAAAGCTAATGCTTTATATCAATATTTCACTTTACTGCAATACTTTTTTGAATTAAAAGTATACATATTCAAATCATTATTAAGCATATTTTGATGTTTTAATATAGAATAATATACTAAATAATTGACTTCCAATCTAATTTATGCTATAATTTAAATTGGTATTGTGTATACTCTATCAATAAATAACTAATAATGTATATTATTGAATAACTAAGTGATTGGAGGATCAATACAAAAATGATTACTGATGTCTCAATAGATAATTTTAAAGCATTAAAAAAGGCTGAAATAAACGGATTAAAAAGAATATCTCTATTATCTGGAAGAAATAATATAGGAAAAAGCACCTTGCTCGAAGCTATTTTTTTATATTTAGACCACTCAGATATTAATTCATTTAAGAAACTTGCTGCTTTTAGAGGTTCTATGCCTAGTGATGCTGAAGGTTTATGGAAAGCATTGTTTTATCAAATGAATTTAGATAATAATATTCGTATTTCTATTACAGATGATAAAATAACTGGAATTCTAGAATATATTAAAGATATCAACTATCTACCTACAAACTTAAGCGGAATAGCAGAAGATGTTTTAGCTCGTTTTCGTGCTAACAATAAAGAATCGTTTTCATTGAGTTACACTTATACTGAAAAGGATTATACTGAGAATTGTCATTTTTCATTAGATCCTAATAATATTCTAAGAGATATTAAAACTTCTCTTCCTGGTAATGAAATAAAGAATTTAAGAGCTGCACTATTTCAGAATTCAATTTTTATCCGTGACTATAATAATATTATCAACGGAATTGGCAGTTTAGAGTTATCTGGAGAAAAAAATGTTCTTATTAAAGCTTTGAAGGAAATGGAACCTTCAATTCAAGATATTCTAACACTATCTGTTAATGGCTTTATACAAGTTTATCTTAGAAGTGCCGAAAAACTTTTACCGCTTCAGTATGCCGGAGACGGTCTTGTAAAACTAACAAGTATATGCTTATCTATAATGCAACGTAAAAATGGTATAGTTTTAATAGATGAATTGGAGACAGGTCTTCATTATTCCATGTATGGAAAGCTCTGGAATATGATAGATAACATCAGTGAAAAATCAAATTGCCAAATTATAGCTACGACTCATAGCTATGAGTTGATTTCTGCTATAAAAGGGAATATAAATAATACAGAAGATTTCTGTTATTATCGTATAGGAAAAAAGGATGATAATACCATTTCGTACAAATATGATTACTCAATGATTGATTCTGCTTTAGAATTAGAAATGGAGTTGCGATAATGGGCGAGAAAAAACAAGAAAACAATAAAATACTAAAAAAGTATCTAATCCTATGCGAAGGAGTAGACACATTTAAATTTATAATTACTTTCCTTGAAAGTGACGCTCTTAATTATGATAATAGATTTGCTAATGATATACAAGCTTTATATTTTGAGGGAATAAACAATCTACGTAATTTTATCAGTATTATTAAGAATATGGAAAACTACGACAACGTTAATAGAATTCTGATATTACGCGATGCCGAAACAGATGTAAAAAGCGCAATACAAATGGTTCAGAGTGATTTAACGAAAGCTAGACTTCCAGTTCCTCCTAATTGCAACACTTGGGTTAAAAATAATGACAATTTAGGGATAGCATTTACATTAATGCCCACATGTAGTCCAAAGCCAACACCTGGTGCACTAGAAGACCTTTGCTGGGAAATTTTAGATGATACTTATGGAATGAAAGCAGATATTAAGAAATTTGTAGAACATATTAGTCAGACCTTTGATAGCATTGGCGCACATGAACATAAAAGTCGTTTGCATTCTTTCTTGTCAGTAAATGATAAATATATTTCCCTTAAAATTGGTGAAGCAGCAAAGACTGGCGCATTTAATTGGAATAGTCAGTATTTAGCTCCTTTAAAGGAAATTATCGAAAAAGGGTTTGATTAATAATCATAAATATTCACTAACGTGACATCACCCTCAGGTCCATATGTTCGAGTCAATCCCAAATTCTGTGTAAACGAAAAATAGTGCAATAAAAGAGTATATGATGAGACCGATTGTGAAAGCAGTCGGTCTTATCTGCATATTAGCACATGATTATTTGATTGTCAAGATAAAAGTATTATTCGGGTATCCTATCACCGTAGTAGATAACAAGCTGAGCATAGATTCGGCTCCAGTCCTGACGGCGGCCGGTCCACTTTTTTGTGATGTCCTTCATAGCCAGATACAGCATTTTGAAAAGGCTGTCATCAGTCGGAAATACTGACTTTGCCTTAGTCACTTTTTTCAGCTGACGGTTGAAGCCTTCTATGGTGTTGGTCGTATATATCAGCTTTCTGAGCTCCTGTGGAAACTTGAAATATGTGCTGAGATTAGGCCAGTTTTCGTACCAGGACTTTGAAATCTTGGGATATTTGCTGTCCCAGGCTGCTGCAAAGGAGTCAAGGGCGTCCAAAGCTGCTTCCTCGGTAGCGGCGGTATAGACCATCTTGAGGTCGGCCATAAGCGCCTTGATGTCCTTGTAGGAGACATATTTGCTCGAATTTCTGAGCTGATGAATTATGCAGTTCTGGATATCAGTTTTCGGGAATACAACTTCTATCGCCTGGGAGAAGCCTGTCAGATTATCGGTGCAGGCGATAAGAATATCCTCAACGCCTCTGTTACGCAGGCTATTAAGTACGCCTGCCCAGAATTTAGCGCTCTCATTTTCACCTACCCACATACCGAGAACGTCCTTACTGCCGTCCATATTAACGCCTATGGCTATGTATACAGCCTTCTTGATGATCTGTCCCTCGCTGCGGACATGATAATGGATAGCGTCGAGAAAGATAACTGCATAGACGCTTTCAAGCGGTCTCTGCTGCCATTCTTTCGCTACAGGGAGAACCTTATCAGTAATGCGGCTAACAGTAGTATCAGATATCTCTAGCCCGTAAATATCACGGATATGATCCTCAATATCTGATGTAGACATACCTTTTGCATACATGGGAGATGATCTTGTTCTCCATATCCTGAGATATGCTCGTCTGATTCTTAGGCAGTATCTTGGGCTCGAATTCGCCGTTTCTGTCACGAGGTACTTCGATATCCACCTTGCCCATACTGGTACGCAGAGTTTTCTTGCTGTGACCATTACGGCTGTTGCCTGTTTCCTTGTTCTTCACGTCATACGGCTCATACCCAAGCTCAGAATCAAGTTCTGATTCAAGGCTGTCTTCCATAAATCCGGCAAGTGCCTCCTTGAATAGCTCCTGAATATCATCCATGCTCTGGATATTCGCTGCCGATAGAAAATCGCTTATCAGCTCTCTTCTTGCACGCTGTTCTTCTGTTTCATTTCTTCGTCTTCTGCTCATAATTAAAACCTCCGAAGTAGTGTCTCTTCTATTATACACTACTTCAGAGGTTTACACAAATTTTAGGATAGACTCATATGTTCGCAAGGACATGCAGGTTCAAGTCCTGTTATCCGCACCATATTTAGACGTCACAATGGAGATATTTCTAATTTGACGTTAGTAAAAAGCATCCCTATTTATAGGGGTGTTTTCTTTTTATCTTTATAAATACAGCAACATACATTCTCATAGACATATATACATTCTCAGGAATTATAGGTGGACAGTAAACCTCATCCGCGCTTCACATTGACGCATTTTCTATCCACGCTCTCTCACCTGTAACTCACCCAACAAAATCGGGTAGCAAATTTGTTACCTGATTTTGTTTTTTAATTACTGCTGCATTATTATGAATTTTGCGCTTTATTTTATATTGCTAAAGCTTCTTAATCCCCCTGCATAACTGGGGGATGTTTTACGTTAAAGCGCAAAACAAAAGCCCCGACATATGTCGGGGCTCTAACATACTATTCAGTTAATTTTGAATGACTTTCATCATTTCGCTAAATTACCCTTTGGACTCACCCTTTCGGATCAGATTTTTAAAATGTACCTGTTTTTCATTGTACATCATTCCTTTAAATAAAGTAATCAAGCAATGTAAAATTTCTCCATTGGAATCACCTATAAAAATGTATTTACTCATTCTGATCGGATCAATGATCCACATCGAACAAATATTGCAAATTCATAAAGTAATAACCTATTTTCTCATTGGACTCAACCTTTACTTAAAATTTATACCAGTATATCTAAAGACTCTATGTCGAAATTTCAGATAACACTGTATCTCATATTCTTTCATGAAGCCGATTAGATAACTTACACGTCAGCATTATAATCGGATCTTTTAGCATTTTTGAGCCATTTTCAATGGAACAAGCACGAAGCCTATATTCCCTCTTACTTTTCTCCGATTAATCAGCAAGCCCGCCGGCTTCACGCATCTGTAATGAATTTCCTTCCATTGGACTCACTCTCCCTTCCGCATAAAATCATTTACATTGAGGTTAACCCTCAGTCCAAGTAAATTCAGCTTGGGGAACCCTGTTGGGCTCTCCCTTTTTCTGTATATATAATAACACATTCTATGTGCATTGTCAATAGAAAATTATTAACATACAGTAAAATTTAGGTATCTTTGTTAATGTCTACAAAAACACAAGCAATTATATGTTAATTATATACAATAACATTTATTATCATCAAAAAAGTATCATATCTAATCCTTGACCTTGATTTTTATACGGATTTAGTGTATAATATTTCTATCAAATGGTACTATGCCGGAATGGAGAAACTATATGAACGAATATACACCCGATCTCTTCGAGCTCGTCGATGAAGACGGTAACAAGAAACAATTTGAACTTTTTGACGCTGTTGAAATAGATGGTGAGCAGTATTTTGCATTGCTTCCTGCGATTGAAGATGAAGATTTCCTTAATTCGGACTGCGAACTTGTGATACTTAAATCCGCTGAAGAGGAAGATGAAGAAATACTTGTTTCAATCGACGATGAAGACGAATTTGAAAAGATCTCATCATACTTCATGGAAAGACTTCAGGATACAATGGATGATGATTTTAACTGAATTTTAATAATTATACATAAATTTGCTATTGATTTTTTGAAATCTCTATGGTATAATATATATAGAAAATAAAATTCTGCCTTGTTCGAGTAATTATAGTTTTTATAATCCAACACATAATCATAGGGAATTCGACTTCGTATGTGGACTGCAGACCTCCCGCACTGCGGACGAAGGGAGCGAGAAGCATAAGAGCGTTTACCCACCTGCTTCGTGCGGGTTTTATGCACTATATGACGGCAAGGCGGATTTTTTTACTCATTTTATATTTTTAATCAATAAAACCGGCAGTTTTTATTCTGCCGGTTTTTTCGTTTGTATGGAAAAAGTATATCATACATTGTAAATGATCTCTGAATATGCTGGAATCGGCCACTTTGCAGCCGGCATATTAAGCTCTATCTCGTCAACAATGTTCCTCATTATATTCATCTCTGCAAGAACTACGTCATGGAAAAATACAGCCTGTGCCTGAATACCGTCAACATTATTAGCTTCCGATACACGCTGTTCAAGTCTCTCGATCGATTCATAGAATCTATCACAAAGATCGTTAAGCTTTGATGCGATCATTTCATCGGTTTTGCTTGTGAAACCTATTTGCTTCTTTGTTGCGATAGCTTCACACAGAGACTGTACATGCTCCATAGCAGCGGGAAGAAGCTGCTTCCTTGCCATTTCTATCATTGTACGAGCTTCAATACGGACTGTCTTGGAATACTTTTCAAGATGTATTTCTGTTCTCGCCGCAACTTCATTTTGATTATATATTTCAAATTTACGGAAGATCCTTATATTTTTTTCATCGGTATAATGAGGCATACAATCAACCGTAGACGCGTAATTGGGAAGCCCTCTTCTCTCTGCCTCTTTTACCCATTCAGGAGAATAGCCGTCACCGTTGAAAATAATACGTCTGTGTTCCTTTATAACAGTCTTTAGAAGCTTCCTTACCTCCGCGTCAAAATTTTCTTTTCCCTTATACGGTTCAAGAATCTCTGTAAACTGACTGAGCTCTTCGCACATGATTGTGTTCAAAAGAACATTCGGACAAGCAATATTATCGGACGAACCTACCATTCTGAATTCAAAACGGTTTCCTGTAAAAGCGAAAGGTGAGGTTCTGTTTCTGTCAGTTGAATCCTTAGGGAAAGAAGGAAGAGCGTCTACGCCTATCTTGAAGGCTCGTGCTTTTGTTTTATATACCGAATCATCCTCAATTGCCTGGAGAACAGCTTCAAGTTCTTCGCCCAAAAACATTGAGATAATAGCCGGAGGCGCCTCGTCCGCACCGAGTCGATGATCATTTCCGGCAGACGCAGCAGATAATCTCATAAGGTCAGCATATTCATCCACGCCCTTTATAAGCGCACAGAGTATGGTGAGAAACTGCAAATTATCCATTGGTGTATCGCCAGGATCAAGAAGATTTTGACCGTCATTAGTAGACATGGACCAGTTATTATGTTTTCCTGAGCCGTTAACTCCTTCAAATGGCTTTTCGTGGAGAAGACAAACAAGACCGTGCTTGAGAGCCACCTTTTCCATTACCTCCATTGCAAGCTCATTCTGATCTGTACCAAGATTTGAAGTAGTGAATATCGGAGCCATTTCATGCTGAGCGGGAGCGACTTCGTTATGCTTTGTCTTGGAATAAATTCCGAGCTTCCATAACTCCTCGTCAAGCTCAGCCATATAAGCCGCTATTCTCGGACGGAGATTTGCAAAATACTGATCATCAAGATCCTGCCCCTTAGGAGGCTTTGCACCAAAAAGTGTTCTGCCGGTAAGAATAAGATCTTCTCTCTTATCATACATTTTTTTATCAATAAGGAAATACTCCTGCTCGGCACCAACTGTTGATGTAACTCTTGTTACCTTATCATTTCCGAAAAGCTTTAGAAAACGGACAGCCGTTTTGCTGAGAGCCTGCATTGAACGCAGAAGAGGAGTCTTTTTATCAAGCACCTCTCCGGTGTAGGAAACGAATACAGTCGGAATATATAAGCTTCCCTCTTTAACAAAGCAGTAGGAAGTAGGATCCCACGCTGTGTATCCTCTCGCAGAACTCGTTCTTCTTAAGCCGCCCGATGGAAATGAAGATGCGTCAGGTTCACCCTTGACAAGGGCTTTTCCCGAAAATTCCATAATTGCCATACCGTTAGGTGCGGGATTGATAAAACAGTCATGCTTTTCGGCGGTTGATCCTGTCATCGGCTGAAACCAATGAGTATAGTGAGTAGCTCCCCTTTCAATCGCCCAGTCCTTTATAGTATTGGCAACGACGTCGGCTGTCTCCATATCAGCAAGAGGTTCATTGTTCTGCATAGTCCGTTTGAGAGCTTTATAAACATTTTTAGGAAGCCTTGTTCTCATTACTTCCTCATTGAATACATTGCAGGCAAATATCTCGGGAATATTAACTGACATACGTTTTCCTCCTCAGAGCTTAAGAGCTCATATATACAATTACACCATTATACTTTAAAAGTATATCACTACGGCGGTGATTTGTCAATATAGGTTCATATCGGCAAAAACACTTTTTCATGTTGATACAAAATATATCATACAATATGTGAAAAACGGTATAATATGACAATTCCGGAATTATAAAAAACAAAATACTGCCATTCCGGATTGAACGGCAGTATTTCCAAATATCCCCTGAAAGGTGTCGGATAATCTTTTATGCTGATTCAACATCTTCCTCAAGTGTTTCTTTTGTAAGCTCCTTGCTGTTGAATTCCTCAGGTGTCGTAAATGTGGGAACCATTTTGTGAAGCGCCTCAACAGCGACAGCTTCATTATTCTCAAGCGCCGCATTTCTCAGAGAATTCAATCTGAAGGCGAACGAGCCTTCGTCAATCTCTATCTGCTTTCCAATAAAGATAAGCTTATTTGAAGTACGCTGAAGCCCTTCCTCATTCATGAGCAGCTCTTCCTTTATCTTCTCACCCGGTCTGAGTCCGGTAAATCTGATCTCAACGTCCCTATAGGGTTCCTTTCCGTACATACGTATGAGATTTTCCGCAAGCGTGACGCTTTTAACAGGCTTTCCCATATCAAGAACGAATATCTCGCCGCCCTGAGCTATGGCAGCAGCCTCCATAACAAGATTTACTGCCTCGGGAATAGTCATAAAGTAACGGATAATATCAGGATGAGTGACCGTAACAGGTCTCCCCTGTTCAATTTGCTTTTTGAAGAGCGGGATAACCGAACCGTTGGATCCGAGAACATTTCCGAAACGTGTAGTAACAAATTCCGTTCTGCCCTCGTGCTGCTGAGCAAGATACTGAACTATCATCTCGCAGCAGCGTTTTGAAGCACCCATAACATTGGTAGGGTTGACTGCTTTATCAGTGGAGATCATTACAAACTTTTCGGCGTCATGGTACTGGGCAAGCGTTGCAACATTGAATGTGCCGATTATATTATTTTTTATCGCCTCCATAGGCGAAACCTCCATGAGAGGAACATGCTTGTGAGCAGCTGCATGGAAAACAACATCCGGCTTATAATTTTCAAAGATCTGGTTCATGCGGAAGTAATCCCGGACAGAGGCAATAAGTGTAACAAGGCTGATAGAATCGCCGTATTCCATCTTGATTTCCTGTTCGATCTCATATGCGTTATTTTCATAAATATCAACTATAATAATACGCATAGGATCATATTTGGCAATCTGTCTTACCAGTTCCGAGCCGATGCTGCCGCCTCCGCCTGTTACCATACACACTTTTCCGCTGATGAAATTCCTTATATCATCATTGTCAAATGAGACCGGTTTTCTACCAAGCAGATCTTCCACATGAATATCACGTATCTGATTTATAATTGTTTTATTATTCTCATCAAACACAAGGTTGCCTATAAAAGGCACAACCTTAACAGGGAGCTTCGTATCGGAGCAAATATCAAGTATCCTTTTTCGCTCATCCTCAAGACACGAAGGTATAGCGAATAATATCTGTTCAATACTTTTTTCTTTTGCGAATCGAATTATTTCTGCTGTCGTACCAACGATTTCGACTCCGCAAATCTCCTTGCCTATTTTATTGCGATCATCATCTATGATACAGACCGGGTCAAACATAGTGACCTGCTTGTCACCTGAATAGGGTGAACTCTGTGCATTATGTATCTCACCGAGTATTGTCCTGCATGCTTGTCCGCCCCCGATAACCATAGTTCTTTTTCCATGAAAAGGCTTAACTTTTGTCAGATCGATAAAAGCCGACCTGAACATATATCTGAAAATACAGACGCCAGCCATAAGAACAAGCATATGAAGAACTGTATACATCGGGAAGAAGCTCTCGTCTATAATATAGATTATCGCCGCTGAAACAACGATACCCACGATAACTCCGTACAAACAAGTCAAATAATCTTTTCTGTTGAAATATCTCCATAATCTGCTGTATGCTCCTGAAATAAAAAGTCCGCCTATACAGCATATCATACTGACAGCAATAGATATTATCAGCTTCGACTCATCAATATCCCTCTCTGCAAAAGAAAGAACAAAATTTGCCATCAAAGCCGAAACACAAACAATAAAGGAGTCCGCAATCGCAAGAATTATCTTACGGAATTTAAAATTCTTAAAAACACCCATCATAAAATATTACCTCCGAACAGATAACATAATTGCTGCGTCATTTGGAATATTTAATTATTGAGAAAAATACATATTGTTTACTTCATTATCAAAAAATATTTATAAATATATAAACCCCATCTGCTTTCATATGTATTTATTATACAAACAGTTTCAATAAAAATCAATATAAAACTACAATTGATAAATTTTTATTAAAAAAATTCAGCATTTTAACCAAGTTACGCCTTGTTTAATACTTGTATATTCAAGTATTTGTTATTCTGCTGTTTTATGCTTCGTAATAACGGAATTATAATTTACTGCTTGTAAATTCCCTCCAAATATTCCTGGCTCAATAATGTCAAGAGTATATTTCATTTTATAAAAAGCGATATCAAATTTCGACATTAAAATCAATATCTAAATATGCTAAATAATAATTTTAATATTTTTTATTTGATTGATTGACTTTTGGCTATAGTATTATTTATTTCTTTTTTGCATAAAGAAATCAGTGACAAATGTCACTGAAGAAATGACGTTCAACATCTTATTATTCCATGAGACCTGTGATATTATAAAGTTACAGTAAACAACCCTGTGACTTTATGAAAGGATGGTATTTATGATGAAATATTTTATCTTCATTTCAATGATCGTCATTATCCCATTTGCTTTTCCGTACACTATAGTTTCCATTATAAAGGCTTTTGAAAGAAACAACAGAAACGAAGAAATAAAACACGAAGCCATTCCAGACAAAGCTCCGTTTGTAAACAGCAAATCTGAACAGTCCCAACCCGAAGCACCTGAAAGAATAAATGTACATACTCAAAGCCATGAAGCTCTGCCGACTTCCACAATTCTTTTTTTAATCGGCACTGCCTTTGTTGTACTTTCAGGTATCGCTTTCGGTGTAGCCAGCTGGGTCCATACTTCTCACTTAGGAAGAGTCGGTATAATTCTTACCGCTTCATTAGTTTCATTTCTTATAAGCTTAATAACAGGAAAAACTTTAAAGCTTTCCGGTACATCGATAGCTTTTTATGTCCTCGGTACGGGTTTTGCGTCTACATCACTTCTTACAGCCGGCTTTTACCGCCTTATGGGCAACTGGTTATCTTTTTCGGGCGCAGGTAAATCGGCTCTTCTTGCCGTTACAACTGCCGTTGCCGGTTTGCTTTTATTTATCGGATACAAATTAATTCATAATAAAGCTATGATGTATCCTGCGTTTTCTGCATCAGCCCTTTCAATACTTTTTGCCGCATTTCAGATAGGCGGAGATCTACAGTACACATCAATAATACTTATAATTCTCCAGGCTGTAATAACTGCATACATATATATGTATAAACGCGGCAAAACAGGTTCCCCCATTAGGATAGTCGGCACATCAGCAGCGGCGATATACGGACTTGCAGCATTACTATACGTTTTAATATCATTTGACGCGCCGACATTCAGTACATTTGCGATAATGGCAGTTATTATTGCGCAGCTTTTAGCTTACAGCGCCGTTTTCAAAGTAAAGGCATATATTTGTGCCGAATCAATATGCGCACTTTTTACCGCATATATGATATCCGAGAGATTTTACAGTTCTCTGAAGGATGATCAGATTATTATATTCAGTTCATTAGCTGTACTGATCTGGGTAATTCATAAGTTTATTCCGTTCTTAAACACGCGGTTCACAGAATTGACAACAGCTTCAATTGCATTTATAAGCAGTATATTCTGTATTATCACCTCAAGCATTGATCTTATGATCCCTGCCATTATAATAACGTCAGCAGCAGCTTTGATCGAAATATCATACATATTTAACAAAAGCGCCTCTATCCGAACACTGGCAGGTATTCTGTCTCCGCTTCTGCCTGTTCTCATTACCGAAAAGATAATTGAAGGTTTAAATAATGCTCAGGATATTTCGGAACGTCCAATAATAAACGTTATGTGTCACAGCATTCTTATTTTCGTTATGATACTGTTCGCTTTTATACTTTATAATTTACCGAAAATAAGTAACGGCTTCACAGAAAAGATTAATTGCGAAAACCATTCCGCTCTCTACACAAATATGGCAGTATCAGGAATACTTCTTTTTACAATATGTCCGTTATCCGATTACTTCATCATCTCAATTATTCTTTGTATTATTCATTTTGCGGTTTCAAATAAACTTAAATTCAATATCACATCTGTCATTTCATCATTCGCTTTTATTACGACTGCTTATAATCATTCCACAAAAAGTTTTTCTTCCGATACAAGCCTTATAATCGTAATGATAGCAGTATTTGTTCTTTACATATTAATATCAAGGTTCGTATTTTTTGATGGTATTATTATGCAAAAAAACGGACGCATAATATTAGATCCACTGATTTTAACGGCATGGCTTAACATAATTCTCATATGTAAATTTAACAGAACAAACTCGTTTTTCGTTCTCATCGCCACAGCGTTATATTTTGCAGGCTTTATAAAAAAGAACACCTCTGTTGAAAGCAAAAGAACCCTTCTCACATTTACTGTTATTTTTTCATCGGCCGCGCTTTTATTCAGACCGTTCCTTATTCCTGATTCCATGATGATCTCATCAAAGATAAATATAGCAATAGCAACACTTACAGGCGCGGCTTTAGGCTTTATCTGGAAATCCAAAATAGCAGCAAATATAATGTGTATTATCTCATTCACAGCTCTGATGTTTGACGTTATATATTTCGATAATGCTGCGAATACGATCTTCGGAATGTCCGTAATGTTTGCAATACTGATGCTTTCAATGCTTTTCCATTCAAAAACATGGTTCCTCGCATCTTCAGCAGCCTTATTCATCGTAACGGTTTATTCCACAAGGCAATACCTTATGGCCCTCAATTGGTGGATATACCTCTTTATAGCGGGAATGCTCCTTATAAGCCTCGCGGCCGCCAATGAATATTTAAGAAAAAAGGGCACAACATTTAAAGATATGATCACAAGAAAATTTATGACATGGAACTGGTAAAATGTTTACGCTCTGCAAAAAATGCAGAGCGTTTTTTTATAAAGCATTGCTAATTTTTTTCAAATATGTTATAATCAAATACGGAGGTGCCATATGATAGGAACTATTTGCTCTGCTATACTACTATTGCTCGGCCTTTGCGGCATGCTTGGTTCACTGACATGGATAATTAAAAGAGGAAACAAGAACATGCTTACAAAATTATTCATAAGCTGTCAGAGTTCGATCGTTCTGTGGCTTATTTGCGAGCTTCTTATTCTCTTTTCATATACAAAGCGGCAATACTGGATAAGCTACATTATAGGAAATATAGGTATAAGTTTCTTCGGGCCGCTCTGGCTCATGCTTTCCGCAGAATACACCAATGCAGGGAAAAAAGTTATGAAGCTTATGAAGCTGATGCCTTTAATAAGTATTTCAGCTATCTTGATTGTAATAACAAATCCCTGGCATTATCTCTATTATTCCGTATTTGAAGCCAATAAAACCGAATACGGACCTTTGTTCTACGTTTATCAGGTTATATACTATATGTGTATTATCGCAGGTATAACGCTTATCTGCCTTAAACACTCAAAAAATTCTGCTCAGATCAACAAGCAGTCAATTCTTCTGATTTTATCAGCTGCCATACCTCTTGGCATAAATACCCTGTCGGTAACAGGGATAATAAAATCAAAAGCTCCGCTTACTCCCCTGTTCTTCGGATTGTCAAGCCTGCTTATTATAATTGCGCTCGGTCGTTTCGGTCTGCTGAATATCAATAATATTGCTATCCGGGATACGATCGACAACATCAACAGCGGTGTTATGATCTTTGACATAAACGGCAATATATCCTATAAAAATAAATATGCTGAAAAAGTGCCGTCAATGTCCGATATTAATAATTTAGATCAGTTTTTAAGCGTTTTGGCCAGGGTTTCCGGTAAAAATATTGAACAGGATTTTATTTCTGAAGAAGTAATTCTTGGAAATGAGTATTATAATCTGCAGCAGAGCTGCTGTGAAAACAAAAACGGAAACAAAGTTGCAAAAGTAATAACTTTAAGCAATGTAACCGAATATCATGAGCTTGCAGCTACAGAAAAAATGCTCTCCGTCGAACAGGAACGCAACCGAATAGCTCAAGAAATGCATGATTCGGCAGGACACACTTTTACAATGATAAGCTCACTTTCAAGAATAATCAAATTTGAAGCGGAAAAACAAAGTCCTGATATTCAGAATATGCTGGATAATATTTCAGAAATTGACGGATTATCAAGGAGCGGCGTTACACAGCTCAGATGCACGATCAATAATCTGCGTGATGATGAATTTATGACATCTGTTACAAAGGCGGTAAATACAGTTATCACGGCAGTAAGAGGAATTGAAACCGAGCTTTGCATACAAGGTACAGAGGACGAAAGGTACAGCTTCTGTATCAGAGAAATGTATGATAACTGCCGGGAGACAATAACAAATACAATGAGATACTCAAACGCTACAAGAATAGACATAATACTGAAATTTCTCGATGACCGATTGGAAATGTACATTCTTGACAACGGAAAAGGCTGCAAGGACATTACCGAGCATAACGGTCTTAAGGGAATTCGTGAACGGACAGAACATCTTGGGGGGACAGTAAAATTCACATCCATAGAAGGAGAAGGATTTAATACAATAATAAAAATTCCTGTAAAATGAGGTGCTATTATGATAAAGGTAATAATTGCAGATGATGTTCAGATACTCCGTTCGGGCCTCAAGGCTGTGCTTTCAAGCGATAATGATATAAAAGTTGTCGGTGAAGCTTCTGACGGCAAGGAAGCTTATGAAATGAGTGTAAGACTCCAGCCGGACGTAGTTCTTATGGATATGAGAATGCCCGAACACGACGGCGGTTACGGTACAAGGAAGATAAAGGATATGCTTCCGGATGTAAAAGTGCTTGTGCTTACAACATTTGACGACAAGGAAACAGTTGACAGGGCTATTTCAAGCGGTGCAGACGGATATATTCTCAAAGAAATGGACAACGACAAGATAATCAATTCCATTAAAGCAGTTGCCGGAGGAATAAATGTTTTCTGCGATAATATTTTCAGATCGATTAAAAAAGATGTTCTGGTGCAACAGGATGCAAAGAACTTTGATCTTACCGATCGTGAAATAGAGTTCCTAAGACTTATATGCGACGGTTTTGATAACAAGGAAATAGCCTCAAAACTTTTTCTTGCAGAGGGTACGGTCAGAAACGGAATTTCACGTCTCCTTGAAAAACTTAAGCTCAAAGACCGTACTCAGCTTGCGGTTTTTGCAATAAAAAACAATATTATATGATAAAAACGCCCTCTGATGTTCAGAGGGCGCGTTTTTGTGAGTCAATCCCAAATTCTGTGTAAACGTAAAATAGTGCAATAGAAGGGTGTATGATGAGACCGATTGTGAAAGCAGTCGGTCTTATCTGCATATTAGCACATGATTATTTGATTGTCAAGA
>Ga0129307_1001234_pt1 | contig 29176 bp, 30 predicted proteins | sample P1105metagenome_FD_94437 | JGI IMG/M metagenome (GOLD analysis project Ga0129307, IMG submission 94437) | Capybara group fecal microbial communities from Wisconsin, USA - P1105 metagenome | ecosystem: Host-associated > Mammals > Digestive system > Large intestine > Fecal | place: USA: Wisconsin...
GCCCTTGTCGTTGAGATGGTCTGAGATGCGCAGAACCTTCATGGGGCAGGCGTCGACGCACAGCCCGCAGCTCTTGCAGTACTCCTCAGATACCGTGATTCTCCCCTTTGCCATTCGGAAAAAACCCCCTTCGATAAAGTTGTTTTCTCATCTATAAATCCAGCTGACTTCTCAGCGCTTTTTGGCGCTGAACTTACAGCATTTGCACACTGCCTGCGAAAAAAGCTAACGCCGACGGCCGCTCAGATCCTGGAACGCATCCTGTCCGAGGATGCGGCGGGCGTGGTGACTGGCAGGAAGCCCCGTCGCCCAGATCGCGCCCGGTTCCCACGGCAGGAGCATGTACCGCGACACCGGCCAGACAGGGACGTTCTCATTCTTCATGATCTCGACCGTCTCGTCATAGATCGCCGGAGACGTACCCGCATACAAAAGCGGCAGCCCCATGCGGTCGGCGGCACAGCGCACCAGCTTGAAACCGTCGAGGACATCCTGCGGCGTCGTCTCCTGCATCAGGTGCGAGTTGCTCACCAGCGCGCCGACTTTCAGACCGCAGATTTCCTCCATGCGCCGGCGCATCAGGTCGATCTTCTCCACCGTCGAAGTCTGCGGCCGGTAAGCGTTGACGACAAGGATAAGCAGATACCCGGCCTGGATGATGCGCTTCTGGAACTGCTTCAGCGCCAGAGCGCCCTCAGCGTCGCCGCCGATGTCGAGCATCAGCTTGCCGGGCGAGGACAGCGCCCAGTCGACTTCCGCGCTGACCACGGGCATGTCGGCCCACTTGGCCTGTCCGGGCGCGGTCAGCACCTTGAAGCCTTTTTCTTCAAGAGAATTGACCACCTGACGGATACAGAAGTACGGATTGATGATGTCAGCGTCGGCGATCGTCACCTGTTCACCCAGCATTTTCATGCCAAGCGCCAGGTTGAGCACCCATTCGGTCTTTCCCGAGCCGAGAGCGCCGGTCACGGCAACGGCTTTCGGCCATTCGTAGCGCTCCATCAGCTCTTTGATCTGCGTCATTTCAAAAGGCACGCTGTTTCCCTCCCGCTGTCTGTCTGTGATGCAGACGTCCATGATAAATTTAATTAGCGCCCATCATTCAATAAATCAATTTCACAATGAAATGTTTATCAATCGTCTCAATTTACGAGTTCTTATTTATCTTTTTGGTCATGAAATTGATGATGATATTTATCAGAAAAATACCTGAGTTTTATGACCCTTTTCAATAAGATTTTCATTTTGTCGACATTTTTTTTCGTGAAATCGACTGAACAGGAACAATTTTCCTCTTCAAAGGAGATTTTGACCGGGCAACTCATTTGTCATATCGTTATTTTAGGCTTATTTTCTAAATCGCGCCAGTCCCTTAAAAAACTATACCTATACTTATTTAACGGCAAAAAACGGCGCGCGTTCAGTTATCATCCGATTCTCATTTATGTCGACAATTTGCTTTTGGATTATTCAGAAAAGTAGAACTTCATATCGACGATTCGAAGGATACAATGAGCCCCGCATCAGACGGTGCACACAGTCTGATGCGGGGCTCATTTATTGTTCTGATTCAGGGACGGTCGATCGTCTCGCCGTTTTCAAGGCGGATGCCCTTGAGCCAGGCAGCGCCGTCCATCGGCTTTTTCCCCTCCGGCTGAACGACAAGCAGCGCGACGCTTCCTTCCGCGCAGGCCAGGTGCGGGATGCCGTCCTTCTCAAAGAGCCGGCCCTGCTCTGCGCTCGCGGTGCCACATTCTGTCTTCTGCACTTTCACGCGTTTGCCGCGCAGGATAAAGTACGCACCGGGCGCGGGCTGAAGGCCGCGGACGAGATCATGGACGCGCTTTGCCGGAAGCGTCGGATCAAGCCGCGTTTCAGCTTTGTCGATCTTGGGAGCGACTGTCGCAGCAGCGTCGTCCTGCGGTGCAAAGACGGCCGTTCCGCCGAACAGCTCCGGTGCGCGGGCTGCGAACTGCGCGCTGCCGAGTGCGGCCATGCGGTCGAGCAGCTCACCGGAAGTCTCGTTTTCGCCGATGTCGGCACGCGCTTGCAGCCACACGGGGCCGGCGTCCATTTTTTCGACGAGGCGGAACAGCGTGACGCCCGTCTGAGCCTGTCCGTCGATCACCGCGCGCTGCACGGGAGCGGCACCGCGGTACTGCGGCAGCAGCGAAGGATGGATGTTGATGCATCCGCAGCGGGGCCCGCTCAGCCACGGCTCGCCCACTTTCTGGCCGAAATCGATGACGAGGATGACATCTGGCGCGTTTTGAGCAAACAGCGCCTTCAGCTCTTCGTCACGATTGACGGAGGCTGAATGGCGCAGCGTCAGCCCAAGAGCGTTCGCCGTCTCCTCCACGGGGGAAGGCTTCGTCTTCAGTCCGCGGCCGGCCACGCTGGGCGGGGCGGTGACGACAAGCGCGGGGCGGTATGCGGAAGCGATCGCCTCGAGGCAGCGGGCGGCAAAATGCCCCGTGCCGAAAAACCAGATATTCGCGCTCATGAGCGGTTTTTGAGCAGCTTCTTGCGAATCATCTCGCGCTTGATGGGCGAAAAATGATCGATCAGGAGCTTGCCTTCGAGGTGTTCGATCTCGTGCTGGAAGGCGCGGGCAGTAAAGCCGTCGGCCTCGTAGCGGCACGGCGCGCCCGTCTCGTCCTGACATTCCACGACGACATGCGCGGCACGCTTGATCTCGCCGAAGATACCGGGGAAGCTCAGACAGCCTTCCTCGCCGCCCTGTTCTCCCTCAGCAGCGACGATGCGCGGATTGACGAGGACGTAGCGCACGTCATCAACGCAGACGACAGCGATCTTTTTTGACACGCCGACCTGCGGCGCGGCGATGCCGACGCCGTCGTCGTCTTTCATGACGATCGTCATCTCGTCGACGAACGTTTTCAGGCTGCTGTCGAACACGGTGACAGGCTGTGTCGGCTTTCGCAGGACAGGATCGGGAAACTCAACAATTCTCAGACGCATAGGTAAAAATTCTCCTCCTCAGAGTGTTTTCCGTTTTATTGTAGCCGCCGCGGGACGATTTTGCATCCGTTTTTTTGCTGGAGGATCGTCGGGCCTCAGCTTCCAGTATTTTTCATCATCCAGCGGAAAGAGCTCCTCGCCGGTGCTGAGGATCCGGCGCATCACTTCGAATAAATCGCGGGCTGCGAGCAGCGCGTCGTGAAAGTCGATCAGCGCCTGCGCATATCTGACACGGCGTTCAGCGGCCATCGACTCAGGCAGCTCGCGGATGGTGAGCTCAAGATCGTCCTCTTCCGCGCCGTGATGCTGCGAACCCAGCAGCTGACGCCGGTGCGACCAGTCGATCCGGTCGTAGACGCAGCGGCAGAGCGAGCCGAGAAAGGCGCGGCTGTCGTCCAGGCCAGTAAAATCTTCCGCACCCGAGGTGCAGAGCCGCCTCAGCACTTCCGCTCCGCTTCTGGCCAAAAACAGGGCGTCGAAGAACTGTTTCGTCTCCCTTCCGCTGCGGAAGGTGTAGCTCGACACGGCACTCTGCGCCAGTTCATCGATGACGGCGGTCCGATGGGCAGTTTGCAGCACGGCGTCAGGAAGGTCCTTTTCAAAGGCATCGGCAGCGCCGCCGAGCGTGTTGAAGAACGCCCGCAGGAATTCCAGAAAACAGCGCTGCGCGGCTGTGAGATCCTTGCGTTCAAAAAATTCGGGTCGTATCATTTTTTCACCGCCGTTTCGGGTATAATGAAGGGAGCGCCGATAAAAGACGTCATCTCCCGCGAAAGCGGAGCTTCGCACTTCGTATGATTATATGCCCAAAGGCGCGAAAAAAGAAAGGAGCAATCAAAGCTCATGAAAAAAGTCGTATGCATCGCCGCGAAGATCAAAAAAGCGCTGGCGCCGCTCGTCGAGGATAAACTTTCCGGCTGCGAGGTGATCTGGCTGGAAGAACTCGACGCAGAGGCGCGGAGAAAAGCGATCCTTCGCTCCGATATCATGCTGGCGTCGCTGCTGACGGTGGAGCTTTCAGCCGAAGAGAAAAAACTGCTCGGCAGACTTGAGATGGTGCAGACGATGTCGGCCGGCGTCGATCAGATCGATTTTTCCACGCTGCCCGAGAACGTCAATCTGTACAGCAACACCGGCGGCTGGGCCCGCGCGATGGCCGAGCACGCGCTGGCAATGGCTCTGGCCAGTACGCGGATGCTCCGGCCGCAGACGGAAGCGCTGAAAGGCGGACGATTCGACATTTACGGTTATCCGATGCGCCTGCTCTCGCAGTGCACAACGCTGATCGTCGGTTTCGGCGGCATCGGACGTGAAACGGCCCGCCTGTTCAAAGCGATGGGCAGCCATGTACAAGCCGTCGGGCGTTCCGCGCCGCAGCATGATCTGCTCGACCGGGGCTGGGCGATGGCCGACTTTGAAAAAGCACTGCCTAGCGCCGACATCGTGCTGCTCTCGCTGCCCAGCACCAGCCTCACCCATCACCTGATGAACGCCCGCACGCTCTCGCTCATGAAGGACGACGCGACGCTCATCAACGTGGCCCGCGCCGGCCTGATCGACCATGACGCGCTCGAAGCGCATCTGCGCGCGCACCCCCGATTTTTTGCGGCTCTCGACGTGTGGTGGCAGGAGCGCAGCGCCTACCCCGCCGATGGCGACAGTCTGCTGTCACTGCCCAACGTGATCGGCACGGCCCATAATTCCTACGCCTCGCCCACCGCCGCCGCTGAGGCTGCGGAAAACGCTCTCGGCAACATCCTCGACTTCATCGCTGGACGCCCTGTCAAAGGACGCGCCGCGATCAGCGAGTACACCTCTCACAAAAAAGGAGAATGATGATGCGCGTCGCTACGTTCAACGTCAACTCTCTGCGCAGCCGCCTCCCCATCCTCGAGCGCTGGCTGCCGTCAGCCGGCGTCGACGTTCTCGCCGTGCAGGAGACCAAGGCGCAGGACGCCGATTTTCCACTCGAAAGCGTTAAATCTCTCGGCTACGGTGCCGTCTTTCGCGGCGAAAAGTCGTACAACGGCGTCGCCCTGCTGTACAAGCATGAGCCGGACGAAATGATCCACGGCTTCGACGACGGTGCCGAGCCCCTCTGGGACACGCGCATGATCGCCGCCCGGTTCGGCTCTCTGTGGGTGGTCAACACCTACGTACCGCAGGGCAAGGAGATCACGCACCCCGACTATCAGGCGAAAAAAGTCTTTCTGCGCCGTGCCGCTGCGTTCGCTCAGGCCCGCACGAATGAAAAACTGCTCTGGGTCGGCGACCTCAACGTCGCCCCGACCGAACTGGACGTGACCAACCCGGCCAATAAAAAGGATCACGTCTGCTTCGTCAGGGAACTGCGCGATCTCTTTGCTGACCTGTGCGCGCCGTTTTTGACCGATCTGCTGCGGCAGCATCATCCGGACGAAGAGCTGTACTCCTTCTTTGACTATCGCGTCAAAAACGCGCTGGCGCGCAACATCGGCTGGCGCATCGACCACATGCTCGCCACGCCTTCACTGGCGCCGCTGTGCGAAAACTGCTGGATCGACACCGTCCCGCGCGGCTGGGAAAAGCCGTCGGACCACACGCCGATGCTGGCCGACCTGCATTTGTAATAACTCTTTAATAAATGATGAAAGGACCTGAACGATCATGAAATGGGTGAGCGAACTGCTGCTTCCCGTCTCGCGCGGCAAGCAGGGAAAGATCCGCGACCGCGGACTGGCGCGTCTCGTCCAGGGCGGTTATGCGCTGTGGAACCCGAACGACCAGACCGTCATCCTGCTGCCCGCAGGCAAAAAGCTGTATGACCGCGCTGCTGAATATCTGCTGAAGGCGCTGGAAGGATTCGCTCCTCAGGCGATCGACGTCTGCGGTTCGTCCCGCGGCAGTCTCGACGCCGCCGTCCGCCTCGTGCGCCGCGCCGGCGATCTGCCGCTGCTGCTGGCGCAGAGATCAGGCGACCGGCTGGAGCTGCTGGGACTGCATGCCGACGCCGAGGCCGCCATGGACATGTGCGCCGACGCGCTGCGCACGCTCGGAAGCGCCATGTGCGCGTTCGACCTGCGGCTGCGCCAGACCGACCGGCTGACCGACGACGGCTACGCGATCGATCTCTTCTGCCGCGACGAAAGCCCTCTGCGCGGCGACGAAGGTTTTGCCTGTCCCGACTGCGGCTGGCTGGCGTGCGCTGACACGCCCTGCCGCCGCGACGTGCCCGCTTGCGAAGACGCCGAAAAGCCGCTGGAATGCGTGCCGACGCCCGGCTGTTCGACGATCGAGGACCTGTGCGCGTTCTTCGGCATCGGGCCGGAACAGACGGTCAAGTGCATGTTCTACGCTGCCGAGGGGCGCGGCCTGATCGCCGTGATCCTGCGCGGCGACCGCCAGGTGAGCCTGGAAAAGCTTCGTGCCGCCCTTCGCGGCCTGCCCGTGCGGCCTGCCGAACCCGGCGAGCTGGCCGCCGTGATGGGCGATTCCGCCGGCTACATGGGGCCTATCGGCCTTCCCGCCACAGTCACTCTGCTGGCCGACCGCAGCGTCGCAGGCATCCGCAACGCCGTCGCCGGCGCGAACAAAGCCGGCTTCCACTACACCGGCGCGTGCTGGGGCCGCGACTTTGAGACGAAAAACGTCCTCGACCTCACGCTCGTACAGGAAGGCGAATGCTGTCCGCTCTGCGGCGCTCCGCTCAAGGCTGCAGAACTGCGGCGGCTGGCCCGCTTCCGCCCTGTCGATCCCTCTTGCGCAAGTGAAATGTCGCTGACGTTTTTCAACGGGCAGAGCAAACTGCACGTGCCCGCCTGGAGCGCGTCGATCGACCTCACGGCGTTCATCTCAGCTGTCGCAGAAGCAAACGCCTCGCTGCCGGAAGAGCTTGCCCCGTTCCACGCCTGGCTGTGGTGGGACGGCGAAGAACCTCCGTTCGAGCTGGCCCCGCTCGTCGAAGCGATCGAACGCCGCGGACGTGCCGTGATCGCCTGCGACCGCCCCGGCAAAGCCGACGACCGTGCCGCGGAAGCCGCCGCCCTCATGGCGCCGCAAAGCATCCTCTGCACGCTGCGCGACGGCTCCCCCTGCGTGACCGTCACAGAAAACGGCCAGACGCGCGAGACGACGCTGGATAAATTCATCGCCTCACCCGCAAACGCCGCTTTGTGATACGTTCGTTCTGTGATACAATAAAGATACTTAATAAAGGAGATGACCGTGATGAAACTCGGCCTCAGAAAAAAACGGCTTCTGCGATTCGTCATTTCGCTCGCGCTGCTGCTGTGCGGCGTGTTCGCGCTGTATCCCTATCTGGCCTCCCGTCCGCAGCGGCACCTGCGCAAGAGCGTCGCCGGCCTTGAGAAGACCGTCGCCGCTTCCGTGCTGAACGACATCGCCCTCGGACAGGACATCGCCGCCAAAGCGCGTGCCCTCGCCAAATCGGCGCAAGACAAAGCCCGCCTGACCGACCTTGCAGAAGGACTTGAGAAAAACGTCAAGGAGCTCAAAAAAGAACTCCTCGCCATGCCCGAGCGCAGCCCGCAGCTCAGCGACGCCGCCGGCGGCCTGTACCGCACGCTTGACGAACGCCTTGCCTGCTTCGTCAAAGCGATGGCAGAAAGCGAGAACTAGCCATGCCGTTTGAACTCACCCCTGAGAACGCCGCACGCTTCAGCCGCGACGCCAGCGCCGTCGTGCGCAGCTACATCGAAGCCCAGAACAGCCTGTTCAAATTCTCGTTCATGCGCGCCCTCGGCCTGAAAAAGCCCGATCCCGAAAAAGCCGCCGCAGCCGCCGCTCCCCTGCTCGACCAGGTCAAGGCCATGCTTGAGGAAGTGCGCGAACTCAAGCTCGACGCCGACAAGCCGCTCGACGCCTTTTTCATGACCATGCGCCCCTATCTGCGCAGCCTTGAAGACGCCATGAGCTACTTCATCGCCCTCTGCCGCAAGATCAACACCGCCCAGCACGACGAAAGCTCCCGCTACTGGAAAGACCAGTACAAAGCCGACCTGCTCGAACACCAGCGCAAAGAGCAGGAATACCTGAAGATCGGCGTCGAACTCAACGAAAGATGGAAGGCGCTGAAAAGCGCGCAGTAATCAGCCCCGCTCCGCAGTGCGAGCTTGCCTTGCACGCCCAAGTGCGCCAACTTCACGAAGTCGCTTGATACAAACACAGCAAAACAGCCGGAACACGACAGGCCCCTTTATTGGCCCGCCGCGTTCCGGCTGCTTTGTTTTGCTCAATGTTGTTTCATGCGCATCGTTGTTCCATGTGCATCCCCAAACTTCCCTTTAGTCTCCTGCAGGGATAGGAATACGCTCTGCAGCTTTTGGACCTTCTGCCGCCGGACGCACGAGCAGCTCCAGCCCCAGCGCGTCAAACAGCCGCGCGATCGTCGACAGACGCGGGTCCGTTACCCCGCTCTCAAAACGAGCAACGACCGAATGCTTCACGCCCATTTTTTCAGCGAGTTCTCTCTGCGAAAGCCCTTGATCAAAACGCCGGTTGATGATCTCTTTCAGCAACGCGGCGCGAAAGTCGATCTCAGTCCGCTCTTCCTGAGTCATCATCCGCTCATAATCATCATGCCAGTCATTGAGGCCTTTCTGGCTCATTGTTATCACCCCTTGAAAGATAATCTGCTATTTCCCGTTCCGCTCTGGCGATCTCTGCAGGCGGCGTTTTCTGAGTCTTCTTCTCGTATGCGTGAAGAAGAACATACCTGTCCCGAAGTGCAAGAAAGAAAAAAACGCGATCACCTGCCGGACGCAGCTCCCATAGATCATGGACGCCTTTGATGTCTCTCGCTGATGAAAGAACATAGCGATAGCCGATCTGTTCAAGATTTCGAATCGCCGAGAGGATCCTTTTCAGCCTGCCGCGGTACCTTTTGTCCGTTCGCGATTGTTTCTCGATCTCGTTTAGAAATTCCTGGACCGGCTTCACGCCATTGCGGTCTTCATAATAAATGACAGTTGCCACGTTCTCACCTCACAGCAAATGATAGCTTTTAAGCACCAGACTGTCAATAGCGTATCATTACTCAGACAAGCAGATCGCTTCATTCACAATTTCCCCAAATGAACAGAACAAGCCGCTCCGATCGACGTCGGAGCGGCTTGCAACAAATACTTGCGAACGTATAGCTTACGCCGCGTAGATAAACACGAGTGGCGCACAGCAGTATGCACAAAAAACACTCGCAGATAAAACGAAGATTAGAAGATTCGAGATTAAAGAGTCGAAACCCACAAAGCGGGGCGAACACCAATACAGACATCATTGAGGAGTCCACAATCGCTAACAGCGCCGTCACAGTCGACAACTGCTGCGAGACCTCCAAAACCTCCGGGAGATCGCAACCACCACATGCAAAAGATATTATTATCCATTGCTTCGTTATTTGCTCTTGCATAGTTAGTGGGGCAACATTTTCGTGTACTCTTATTTTTTAAATAGTATTTAGCTTCTACGATGCTCAGGCAAAACGCCCAATCGTTGGTAGTAGCTCCACCTGATGTACCGTATCTTGCGTTTTCGAGGTTTCGATTTTGCGCCTGTACGATCTTGGATAGTTCGCCAACGTTAAACGCTTGGTTTAAAAACTCGCCGTTAAGCCACGCGCGCAGCGAGCATTGCTCCCACGTGACCTCACCCCAGTCTTTGTGATACCGCTTGGCGTCAAGGCCATACTTGCTTATTAAAAGCGCTTTGTTGCTCTCTTTGGCGACTACTAGCCACTCGATCGGCTCCGACACCCCGCCATTATGCTGGGGATAACGGCCGAATGTAACAGTGCTGCCTACCTCACCGACGACAAGACTGCCGCCGGATGCTCCCCTCTTGATAGCCTCAGCGCGTTTGCGATCCTGTTCGCTCTGCGCTTCCAGCTTGCGCGCCTCTTCTTCGGCTTCTTCCTGTGTTTTATGTTCACGCTCTAGCTGCTCATGCAGTTCCTGCTCAACTTCGGCCTTCTCGTCATCAGCAGCGTTTCGCTGTTTTGCGTACTGCACATACAGGAGCTGTGCTTCCTCTCGTATCGACTGTATGGTCGCCAAGTCCAGCTCCGCCTTTTTGCCAAAGCCGAACCAGCCGCTTGTACCTTCGATGTTTTCGATCAGCTTGTCTACGCTCTTTTCGCCGTACAGACGGGCAAGGCAGGCGTACTTATATGCGGCAGCCTTGTCAGCCTCCACGCCCTTGCCGTCGTAAAACGCATATGCAAGCGCGGCCCACAGGTGCTGTGTGCCCTGCGTCATCGCCTTCAGCACAAGGGAGCTGATCTCTTTTTCGTAATCAAAGTCGATGTTGTGCTCCACCGCGCGGATGCCTTCGTCTTTGTCGCCGATGGCAAACAACAGCACACCGCGATAGAGGTTGTTCAGCCACTGGGCGTCGTCTTCAGCAACAATCGCCAACTGGCTGCGGACGTAGCCGCACGTAGGATTATTGCTCATCATCAGACGATATTTCGCAATCTGGATGCGGTATGGATCCTTGGACAGGACATCGCGGTTGGTCTTATCAAAACGGGCAAAGCAGTCTTCCGCTGTCTGCAAGTCGCCACTTTGCAGAGCAGATTCGCCGTAATGAAACAAAAACGGCGGATAAGCTTTGAATTTGCCGCTTAGATCAGCGAACATTCGGCGTGCCCTCACGGGGTCTGGCTGTTGGATCGCCTTTTCCAGCTCTTCCAGATTTTCCTGTGTGACGCGCTCATCGTCAGAAAAGCCGTATTTGCGCAAAATTCTCCACGTAGTTTGCAGCAGGCTGCGCTGAAGCGCGTCAATGCCGCGCACTTTTTCGCGTTCGAGGCGCCAGAGTTCATCACTCAGTTCTTCGCTCAGACGATCTTTGACGGTGCGATAACCGAAAAAGGCAGTCGCGCCTGTCATTAGCGTTTTGCCCAGCGCCAGCCACGGCAACTCTCCGGGGAGGGACAAGGCCGTGAGGGCACCTTTGAGGGCAGTAAACACAGCGCGCTTCTGCTCGCGGTCGTAGACCTGCTCAAAGCGTCGGCGTTCGTCCTGAGCCAGCAGGCTGCCGGTGATGCCGCGCAGCAGGTCTTCGTGAAAGCTGACCAGCTCGTCGTCGCTTTCGATATTGCCGAATTTCAGCCGGTCGATAATCGTGCGGTACTGCTGCTCCAGCACGATGCGGTCTTCGCTGCTGACGATGGTCTTCACGGCCACCACGGCCATGTTCAGCGCCAGCAGTGTGTTCTGCCTATCATAAACGTTCTGCGACGGTTCCATTCCGCGTTCTCGCTCCTTTGAACGTGAATTTGCAATACTCATCCAGTTAAAAATTATACCGTTTTCCACAGAAAACGTAAAGCGGGCCACTGACGCGCCGTTTGGGTGTTGCGTATCTATGCTTGCAAATGCTTGCAATTTTGTTATTTACTGACTATAATGTTTACGAAAGGACGTGATGATCAATGCCCGCAACTACAGCCGTTTATGCCCGAATCGACACGGGATTGAAAGAAAACGCCGAAGCCCTGTTGCGCCGTCTGGGGATAACGCCTGCAAGCGCAATACAGATGTTTTACAGTCAAATTGTCTTGCAGCAGGGGCTGCCCTTCACGCCCCGTCTGCCGTCGGCCAAGCCGCTCGCGCTTGGCGCCATGAGCAGGTCGGAATTTGACGCCGAACTGGCAAAGGGCTTTGAAGCGATCTGCGCCGGCGAAACGTTCAGCGCGGATGAAGTCGATGAAGAGCTGCGCAGAGAGTTTGGCATATGAGCGAACACTATCGCATTGTCTATTCTCGTAACGCGAAAGAAGACTTGAAAGACATTTATCGCTATATTGCCTTCCAGTTTTTTGCACCGGATACAGCTCGGGAACAGGTTGATCGTATCCGTACGGTGATTCGTTCGCTCAGCACATTTCCAGACCGGCATACGCGCGTGGAATGGGAATCCTGGGCCGGTCTGGGAGTCCGCAAAGTGCCTGCCGACCGCTACACTGTTTATTATCTGCCGGATCAGGATAATCACACTGTTACCATTGTCCGCATTTTCTACAGCGGCAGGAATGTCGAGAAGATCATCAGCGGATCATAATTGCGCCGTTCATGAATGACTGCCGAACCAGAAATGACAGAGCGCAACAAAACATATTCCATAAACCAAGCCCCCGCTGCCGGCACTGCCGGTAACGGGGGCTTGGTTTTCATGCTTATTGCATCAGCGTTTGCTACATCAGCCAGCTGGCGCTGACGTCGAGCTTGAAGGAATCCTGGCGCGAGCCGTTGATGGTGCGCTTGAAGGGGAAGCCCATCGTCAGGTTGAAGACGATGTTTTTCGCAAACAGGGCTTTCAGGCCTAGGCCGGCAGAGAGCAGATATTTGTCGTCGTTCATGCCGTCATCGTCCCAGAGGAAGCCGTAGTCGACGAAGGTGAAAAGCTGCCACCGGCGGTCGCGCGAGACGGGGAACGCGTATTCCAGGCTCAGCGACGCGCCGCCGTCGGCGGAGATCAGGTCTTTTTCGTAGCCGCGCACGGAGGAGCTGCCGCCGATCGACATCATATCCGCCGTGTCGGTGTCGCTGCTGCCCCAGCCGCCGTTCAGCCTGGCAGTAAGGGTGCGGCCGCTGACGGGATCCAGGTTCTGGTACAGAGCATAGAGCTTGTACATGGTGTAGTGCGTGTGCTGCTCAAAGACGCGGTCGTCTTTGGACGTATAGGCGATGCTGTGGCTGTGGTAGAGCATGGCGTGCTTCCAGTAGCGGAGGAACTCGACGCCGGCGGTGACAGTATGGGTGCGGTTCTTTGTGGTGGTGGAATCGTCCACTTTCGTCTGGTTGCGGCGATAGGCGTATTCGATGAAATAGCCCTGACGGCCGAGCGGGCCGGCGTACCACGGATACGACCAGCGGGTGGTGAACGACTGGGCGTAGCTGTGGATGTCGGCGATGCCGTGCCACCGTCCGCGCACGTTGTGCACCTGATTGGCGCCGGCGGACAGTTCGAGTGAGCCGCCGGCGCTGCCGACAGGCGTGTTGTAGCTGAGGAACCCGGCTCGCGAGCCCTCGGAGTAGACGCCCGATACGGAGAGCGCGTCACGGCGTTTGGTCAGGCTGCGGTCAGTCACGGAGAACCCGCCGCGCACGCGGCCGGAGTCGTGTGAGCCGTTGGAGTCAACAAAGAGGGAGCCGCCGAACAGTTTGGGCTCGGCAACGGTGAGGATGTAGCGCGTTTTGCCGAACTCCGTGCCCGGGGCGATCTCGATACGAAGCTGCGCGTCGTTGAGGGTGTTGAAGCGTCCGAGTTTGGACTGAAGTTTTTTGAAATTCGACACTTCGCCCTTTTTCAGGGGGATGCGGGCGCGGATGTAGCTTTCCCTCGTGGTCTTGTTGCCGGAGATCTCGGCGGATTCGGTCTCGCCTTCGACAAGGGTGATCTCCAGCTCACCGTTTTCGATGTTCTGCGGGCGCAGGAAGGCGCGCGCGACGATGTAGCCCTTTCGCTCGTACAAGTCGTTGATCTCGTCGAGCATTTCGTAGAGGTTCTTCAGCTCGACGACGCGGCCTTCGTACTTGCTGAAGATGGCTTGAAGCTCCTCTTCTTTGAGCACGCGCGAGGGATTGTGCTTCACTTTTTTGAGCTCGAAAGTCACCTCGGGAACGTCGCGCTTGAGTTGTTTATCCTTCTCTTCGGGCTTTTCCTGGGCGCGGCGCTCAAGCTCCTGGTAGGTACGGTTCTCCAGCTCACGGCGGCGCAGTTCCTCCTGCGTCGTGCGCAGGTCTCTGGCGGCGTCGTCGGCCGCAGCCAGCACGACCGATCCTGAAGCGGCCGTCAGGATGACTGCCGACGCAGCGGCAATGAGGCTCTTCTGAAGAAGTCTTTTCATCATTCACACTCCATATCCGGCTGGTATCGCTGAAACAGCGCCGCCGCAAAAGTGACCGTCGTTTCATGCATACGGCCCATGCGAAAGTTGAGACTCTAACATGAGTATTATAACAGGAGATAGGCACAAGAGCCATAGTTTTTTTGCCGAGAGGGCACAAAATAAAAAACGCAGAGAACCATAACGGCTCCCTGCGTTTTGCTGTTCGGAGTGAAAAAATGTGAACGGCAGCGTCACTGCCGGCGCAGCTGCCAAAAGGCAACGGCGCTCGCGGCCGCGACATTGAGCGAATCGACGCCGCGGCTCATGGGGATCATGACGACATGATCGCAGCCCGCGATCGTCTCCGGCCGAAGTCCGGCCCCCTCCGAACCGAGGACGAGCGCCAGCTTTTCACAAGCGCGCAGACACGGATCGTCGATGCTGACGGCACGGTCATCGAGCGCGAGGGCGGCGACGGCAAATCCCAGCCCGTGAAGCCGTTTGATCGCTCCCGGCCAATCAGCGGCATAGCTCCACGGCACCTGGCACACCGTCCCCATCGACACACGCACAGAGCGGCGGCAGAGCGGATCGCAGCAGTCTGGCGACAGCAGCACGGCGTCGGCCCCCAGCGCGGCCGCGGAGCGGAAGATCGCGCCGACGTTGGTCGAGTCGGTGATGCTTTCAAGGACGCAGACACGGCTCGCAGGTGCGCAGATCGAAAACGCGTCGGGAAGCGGCTTTCGCTTCATCGCGCAGAGCACGCCGCGCGTCAGTTCGTAGCCGGTCAGATGAGCGAGCAGCGAGCGGTCGGCCGTGTAGACGGGAACGTCCGGGCAGCGGCCGATCAGCGTTTTCGCCTTGCCCTCGGCATGGCGCTCTTCCATGAGGAACGACACGGGCTCGTACCCCGCATCGAGGGCATGATCGATCACCGTCACGCTTTCGGCGATGAAAACGCCTTCCTGCGCGCGCAGCCTGGCCTCGGTAAGACGGGCGTACACGTCAAGGCCGGGGCCGGAAAGGTCGTGCAGCTGGATGATCTGGCTCATATCGTTTGCCTCCTGTGAAAAAAACGGAGCCGCTCATTGCGGCGGCTCCGCAGATCTTTTTCAGCGTTTCAGTCCCAGATGCTCGGTCAAAAACGCGTCCATGGCGCGGTAGAAGTCGAAGCGGTTTTCCTCGTTGTGGAAGCCGTGGCCTTCGTTGTTCTTCACCATGTACTGCACTTCCACGCCGCGCGCACGCATCGCCTCGACCATCGCGTCCGACTGGGCCTTGACCACGCGCGGGTCGTTCGCGCCCTGGGCGATGAACAGCGGCACTGTGATCCTGTCGGCGTGCAGCGTGGGCGACGTGGCCTCGAACTGTTCCTTGTCCTTCACCGGATGGCCAATCGTCTCATACATCTGCTCAAGCAGCGGCTTCCAGTATTCGGGGATCGACGAGAACAGCGTGAACAGGTTGCTGACGCCCACGTAATCCACGCCGCAGCAGTACAGCTCGGGCGTCTTGATCAGGCCCATCAGCGTGGCATAGCCGCCGTAGCTGCCGCCGTAGATCGCGATCCGTTTGGGATCGGCGATGCCCTGTTCGATCAGCCACTTGACACCGTCAGTGATGTCGTCCTGCTGCTTCAGCCCCCACTGGCGGAAGCCGGCCTTCCAGAACGCCTTGCCGTAGCCCGTCGAAATGCGGTAATTGACCTGCAGCACAGCCATGCCGCGGTTAGCCAGCAGCTGCGCTTCCGTGTCATACCCCCAGGTGTCGCGCGACTCAGGTCCGCCGTGCACGACGACGATGGCCGGCAGATTTTTGGGGTCTGCCCCCACCGGAAGCGTCAGGTAGCCGTGGATCGTCAGGCCGTCGCGCGCCTGATACTGGATGGGCTTCATCTCAGCCAGATGCTCTTCCTTCAGCCACGGATAGAAGTCGGCCACCTGCGTGAACACGCCGGGCTTTTCCTTGTCGTAATAATACAGCCGTCCCGGCACGCGGTCGGAAGCGACGGCCACGAACATGCGCTTTTCATCCTTCGACATCGAGCTGACGCCGGCTCGCAGGCCGGGGAACTGTGCCTGGAGCATGTTGTAGAAGTCTTCCGCTTCCTTGTCGAAGTAGTGACGATGCGGCTTGTCGGTGTAGTACGTCACGCCCAGCAGCTTTTTGCGCAGGCGCGACCAGATGACGCCGCTCACGCTAGCTTCATCGTTCTCGTACAGAAGCGACTGCGCTCCCGTGGCCGGGTCGTATTCATACAGCGCGCTCTTGTCGCGCCCCAGGTCCGAGGTGATATAGAGCTTTTTGTTGTCGGCGGTGAACACGCGCGGCGACACGCTGTCGCGGAAGTCAGTCTCGAAGATCTTCCTCCACGGCTCGCTCTCCGCGTCGCGGTACAGCACGCGCGTCGTCGTGCCCACATATTCGTAGGCAAGGCGCAGCTTGCCGTCGTGGTCCGTATCCCAGCCCACGATCGTACCGGGGTTTTCGGCGACCAGCTCCAGCTCGCCTGTCTTCACGTTCAGACGGTACACGTCGAACACCTTTTTGTCGCGCTTGTTCATATTGATGAGGATGTGGTCGTCATCCTCTTCGAGCAGATCGACGATGCCCGCGCGCACACCGTCAAAAGGCGTCATGTCCCTGGCTTCGCCGCCCTCGCGCGAAACGACGTAGAGGTGAAAGTTCTCGTCGCCGCCCTTGTCCTGAGCATAGATCAGCTGATCGTTGCTGATCCAGCCGTAGCCGCCGATGTCGCGCTCCGTCGCCGAAGTGAGGCGCGTGCCTTCGTCCGTGCCGACGCGCTCGATGGGCGCCACGCGGATGTTCAGGCGCTTTTCCCACGGCGCCAGCCAGGCGTAGTGCTTTCCGTCCGGCGAGATGCGGAACGCCGCCTTTTCGGGCAGGCGGAAAAAGTCCTCAACGGGGATCAGCGGCGGCCGTGTCTGAGCGTGTCCAGCCGCGGCCGTCGCCAGCAGAACCGCAGCGAGCAGCAGTGAAAATTTCATATCGATCAATCCTTTCTGAGCAGCAATGTTCTTTTCGCAAACAGAGACAGTTTAGCAGAAATCCCAGCGAAACGGAATGAAGAAAACGACAATTCTGCGTTTGTTTTGCCGCAACGCGCAAAAAAGAAAAAGCGCGCCGGAAATCTCCCGGCGCGCCGTGCAATAACGAACCCGTTATCTTTCCTGTGATGCATCACGCACGCGGCGTCACGCTGATCGCGGCGTTGACGAGCGACTGCATCAGCTCTTCGTTCTCGTAATCCTCGATGCGGCCGGCGTCGCACAGCTCGGCCAGCGTGCGGTCGACGGGGATGCGGGCCAGCGTCTTCAGGCCAAAGCTCTTTTCGATCTCCTCGCGGTGCGACGAGCCGAAGAGCTCCCACTTTTCGCCGCAGTGCGGGCAGACAGCATACGACATGTTCTCGATCAGGCCGAGCAGAGGCACGTCCATCATCTCGGAAAGATGGATCTGCTTCTGCACGATCATCGACGACAGCCCCTGAGGCATGGTCACAGCCAGCATCCCGTCGACGCGTACCGTCTGCATCACGGTGAGCGGCGCGTCGGCCGTTCCAGGCGGCAGATCGATGATGGCAAAGTCGAGGCCGTTCCAGGCGCCGTCCTCCCAGAACTGCTTGATCGTGCCGCTGATCAGCGGTCCGCGCCAGACGACGGGCGAACCTTCGTCGCGCAGGAGCAGATTGACCGACAGCACTTTGACGCCCTTCGCCGAAGCGGGCATCTGGATCTTGTTGTCCTGAACGTAGGGCGCCTTATCCACGCCCAGCAGGCGCGGGATGGACGGACCGGTGACATCGGCGTCAAGCACGCCGACGCTGTATCCGGCACGGTTCAGCGCCGAGGCAAGCAGTGCCGAGACTGTGCTCTTGCCCACGCCGCCCTTGCCGCTGCCGACAGCGATGATGCGGCCTACCCCCTGACGCGTGGACGGCGGGATCTTCGAACAGTTCCCCGCCGACGGGCAGGAGCTGCAAGAACCGTTGCATGATTCACTCATTTTGATTGTACCTCCCCCGAAAGAATGGCTCTATTGTACTCCTTTTTCTCACTTCTGCACGCTTTTTAAGAAAACACCGATCAAATGATCCAGGCGAAGGGCCCAAAAGCCCTGCCTCTCATGGACGGACAAATCAGCGGTTTTGCAGCAAAAGAGGCTCTCCTGAATCGGAAAGCAATGGCGGCCGCACGAGCACCGCCGACGGACGCGCGCCGTGCTGATGAAGGAAGTTCATCAGCACACGGGCTGCCAGCACCCCCAGCTCGCGCACGGGCAGGCGCAGACAGGGCACGCCGAGCAGCCGCGCGCGCGCCTCATCGACGCAGATCAAATCAGGGCGTTCCGCTTCGGGCAGCTCCCGGAGGCCGTCGCAGATCACAAATCGCTCCCCGGCGCTGTTTTCGCCGCCAAGCCGGGCCAGAAAGCCCATCTGCGCGTCCGCTCCTCCCCGATAGACGATGGTCCGTCCGCCGGCAAGAGCCTGCACGCGCTCGCGTGAGCCGCTTTCGTCGAGCCAGACGCGGCAGTCGGCCCCTTCGCCGCGCTCCCCCACGCGCACGACGGGAATATCAGGGCGCGCGTCCAGCGGCTGTGTCCCGGCCCAGATCAGGCCGTCGGCTTTGCGGCTTTCGACGCGGCGCAGCACATTGGCCGCCGCTGAAACGCTCCCCGCTTCAAAGAGGAGCAGCTCCGTCTTGAAACGGGCCAGCACGCCGGAAACAGATGCGAGAAACGCGCCTGTCCACGGCGAATCCATGCGCTCCACCGCCACGGCTGCGAGGTTCGTGCGCTTGCTCGACAGCCCGCTGGCGACAGCGTCGACCTCATAGCCCAGCTCGCGCGCCGTTTCCCAGATGCGGTCGCGCGTCTCGTTCGAGATGCGGCGGTCGCCCCGCAGAGCGCGGCTGACCGTTCCTTTGTTGACGCCGGCGGCGCGGGCCACGTCGGCCATCGTGACACGAGTCATGACTGATCAGATCTCGATGATGCTGCCGCCGATGAACTCGCGCAGCAGCGAATTGCTGGGGACCTTGTCAGGATCGATGATCGGCACGCTGCGCAGCAGACGGAGCAGACGCATCGCCTCGCCGTAGACGGGCGAGGTCTCCTCGATGCTGCGCAGAAGGATCTCGGCATACAGCCGCATGACCGGCAGCTCGTACAGCAGCGATGAGTTGAACATCGCATCAGCGTTGTGCTGATAGGGGAAAATCCACTTCATGCCGCCGCGCACAACGGAAGGCCAGCGCAGCAGCGTGCGCTCCGGACTATAGCCGCGCGTGCGGGAGTCGCGCAGCATGCGGCGCAGCAGACGGTGATCGGTAGTGCTGGTGCGTGTGTGCTTGTCAAGATTGATGCCCGTCAGCGGCGAGAGGAAAATGCCGTAGCGCTTTTCGCGGGGGATGGCGCCGACAATGCGGTCGTTGAGGCCGTGCAGCCCCTCGATGATGAGCACATCGTCGCGTTCCAGCTTCAGTTCATTGCCGGACACGCTTTTGCCGCTGAAAAAGTCGAATTTGGGCATACGCACCGTCTCGCCGGCCAAAAGAGCCGCAATGCAGCGGTCGAACAGCTCCAGATCGATCGTCTCCAGCGATTCAAAGTCCTGCTTGCCGTTTTCGTCAAGCGGACAGCGGTCACGATCGACAAAGAAGTCGTCGAGCGAGATCGCGATCGGGCGTTTGCCGCGCACCTGGAGCTGGATGCGCAGCTTGTGCGACGTGGTCGTTTTTCCCGAGGCCGACGGTCCGGCAATGGTGATGACGCGGCGGTCCGGCTGCGAAAGGAAATCTTCGGTGATCTGCGTGATCTGCTCCGCGTGCAGTGCCTCGGACATGAGGATCAGCTCGCGGCCGCCGTCGCGCGCCACTTCGTCCCAGATTTGCACCATCGTGAGGATGCGGAATTTGCGCATCCATTCGGCGTAATCGAGAAAGACTTTCTGGAGCTTAGCCGAGGGCTTGAAATCCGGCAGCGCCGAGGGCGACATCGTCGTCGGGAAACGCAGCACGAGCCCCGGAGCGAGGCGCGTCAGGCCGTACTGCTTCAGATACCCGGTGCGCGGCACCAGCGGCGTGCAGAACATGTTCTTCTCGCCGTCGCACACCGACAGCTCGACGGGCTGCTCGCACATGGCATACGACAGCAGCGCCGCCTTGCCGGGACGCCCGTGCGCCGTGAACCAGCGGCAGGCCTTGTCGACAGGCGTGATCTCTGCCGTGATGGGCAGATCGGCGGCGATCATGCGGTCCATCTCCGATTTGAGCGCCTCGACGCCTTCTTCGGAGATCTCTTCCCCTTCGGCAACGATCGGATCGCCCGAAGCGGCCTCCATCACCCAGAACAGGCCTTCGGAAATGGAGTTGTTGACGCGCAGACTGCGGTTCAGCACGCGCCGCGCTGCGATGGTCAGCAGAAAGCTGAGCGAGCTCTGATAGACGCCCATGCCCTCCGGCGTGCTCAGATCGACCCACTCGGCCTCGGCATCGTCGTCGACGATCCAGTTCAGCGGGCGCAGAAGGTGATTCACATGCCAGGCGACGATCGGGACAGGCCTGTCTGCCAGGCCGCAGCGGCGCAGCAGCTCTTCGCCGCTGACGGGGGCGGAACAGGCCAGGACGGTCCCGCCGCTCAGAGTGACGTTGAACATCGTTTGTTGTGCCTCCTTGCAAGAGGTCCGCGAGGACGCGGACACTAAAATTTTTCCGATCAGAGTTCTTTTAAACCTATTATACATGCTTGAGGGCGATTTGCCAGCGGCGAATTTCCGCGGTATGATGAAAGAAAACGATCCGGCGGGGAGGAAAAGGAATGGCAGACGGTTTTGAGAGCGCACGCAGCGAAGCGTACTTTTACGGCGGCATGAAAGACCGCCCCGCGCCCAGACGCATCAGACGGATTGAAAAAGACGAAGCGCCCTGCACCGAAAAGCACGAAGGACAGGACGAAAAAACGCCCCCGCGGAACGGATGACTCCTTCCGCAGGGGCGTTTTTTACGCCAGTCAGCAGTTGATGACGAAATGATCCAGCTCGTAGAACGTCTGGAAATTGGTCAGGTTGTTCTCGCGGGCGATGTTCTCCACCTCGTCCTCGCTTTCGACGGAAAACACGTCGACGCCTTCCTTTGTGTAATTGACGAGCAGGCAGCCGTATCCTTCCTTGACGCCTTCCTTGAAAGCAGGCAGATACAGTTCGAGCTCGATCAGGTCCTCGAAGAACACGTCGCTGGTCATCGCGAAGTCCTCGTCTTCTCCGCTCTCTTCCTCGTCGTCCTCGGTGACGGCAGCCAGATACGAATCGACGCGCTTGTTCAGCTCGTCCTCGGCATCAGGCTCCACGTCGATCTCCATGCCGCTCTCAGTCTCTGTGAAACGGCCGATCTGACGCCCGTCCATCCAGATGTCGCCGGAATACAGCAGCGTCTCGTCGTTGTCCTGCTCGGCCAGATTGTGGATCTCCACCCCGTTGATCGATGCGTGTTCAAGGTCTTTCATTTAAAAATCGCTCCTTCCCTGCTTTCAAATATTCAATCGTATTTTACCCGATAACTGTCCGACGTGCCAGCAGTTTTTAAGGAAACGCTGATAAAATACGCCATCTTCTGCGAAACGCTGCCCCCGTAGGAGGGAGGGGCTTCTCCAACGTACCTGAGTACGCCTCCGGAGCCCCTTCCGGACAGGTTTCTTCGGATCTGACGCATTTTCTCAGGTTTCCTGTGCGCAAGTTGAAATACTACAGAATGGGATTAAATCTGCGCTTCCTTAACGGATGAGGAACTCGATCACGAGCGGCAGCGTCAGGACCGACAGCATCGTGCTGACCATGATCGTCTTGGCCGCGTAATCGCCGTCCATGCCCATCGCCGAAGCCATGGGGAACGTGTTCATGGCCACGGGCATGGCCATGACGAGGATGCTGAGCTTTTCCATCTCGGGCGCGCAGGGGAAGAAGTGGAAGCCGGCCGCCAGAATCAGCGGCGAGAGCAGCAGACGCACGATCAGATCAGGCCAGACGGCGCAGAAATCCGCCAGCAGCTCCTCCGGCTTCAGCTTCATGCCCAGCGTCATCAGCGCCAGACCGGTGCCCAGGTCGCCGAAGATCTTCAGCGAAAGGTCGAGGAAGCGCGGCACGGTCAGATTCAGCCCCATGCCGCAGACCAGCGCAGCGGCGATGCTGATGACGATCGGATTGCGCACGAGCGAGCCAAGCACGCGGCGCAGCGACTTCCAGCCCAGGCCGCCGTTGAGCGTGATCAGCCCCGCGACGGCGGAAAAGATCTCGAATCCGACGATCGAGATCGCCATATAGCGTCCATACCAGCCCATCCAGCTCTCGCCCCAGAGCATGAGCACGGCGGGCATGCCCATGAACATGTTGTTCGATCTGATCGCCATGAGCACCGAAGCCGCCTTTCGCGCCGCAGTTCCGGAGCGGAAGTGCTCGATGATCCTCGACGAAAGCGCCATCATCAGGTAGCCGCCGTAAAGCACAAGGATGAAATTGCCGTCGGCAAAATCGGCAGGCTTCAGCGACAGCGTAAAGCGGAAGATCATGCACGGCGCCGCCACGAAGAACACCACGCGCCCCATCTGCGCGCCGCCCTCATCGTTCAGGACGCCGACTTTTTTCAGGAACCAGCCGGTCATGATGCAGCACATGATCGGCAATATCAGCATAAATCCGTCCATCATTTCTAAAACACCTCCGGGAAATGAGGCCTTATTATAGGCGTTTCGCTGCCAAAACAAAACCCCCCGCCGGCCGTTTGTGAAATTGAATTCTGATGATATAATATTCTAATCGTATCAAAGCGTGGTATGCCAAGGACCGAAAACGATAACTTAAAGGAGGAAGATCCAATGACGGAAGTTCCTTCCACCATTTTCCGCGAATATGACATCCGCGGCGATGCGGAGCGCGACCTGAACGACGAAAACGTGCTGAAGATCGCCCGTGCTTACGGCACATATCTCACCCGCCGCGGCGTGAAGCGCGCCGTCGTCGGCGGCGACGTGCGCCTTTCGACAGAGCGCATCCGCGCCAATGTCATCGCCGGGCTGCGTGACTGCGGCGTGAACGTGACCGACCTCGGCGTCGTCACCTCGCCGATGCTGTACTGGAGTTTTTTCCGCTTCGACTGCCCCGGCGGAGTGATGATCACCGGCAGCCACAACCCCAAAGACATGAACGGACTCAAGCTCGGCTTTGACAAAGCGACGCTCTACGGTGCAGAGATCCAGAAAGTGCGCGAGCTCGCGCAGAAGGGCGATTTCGACCTGAGCGACGTTCGCGGCTCGCTCGACGCTTATGACCTTGCCGAAGAATACGTCGCCATGCTTGCGTCGAAGATCGCGCTTCCCTCGCGGCCGAAAGTGGTCATCGATTCCGCCAACGGCACAGCGGCCCTGTTCGCAAGCGCTTTTTTTAAGCGCATCGGCTGCGAGACGATCGCCATCAACAACACACCGGACGGGACATTCCCCGCGCATCATCCCGACCCGCAGAAGAAAGAGAACATGATCCAGCTCGCGCAGAAAGTGCGCGAGACAGGCGCCGCGGTCGGTTTCGGCTTTGACGGCGACGCCGACCGCATCGGCGTGGTCGATGAAAACGGAAACGTTATCGGCGGCGACATCCTCATGGCAATCTTCTGGGGCGAGATCCTGCCCAAACATCCGGGGGCGACCGCCATCATCGAGGTGAAATGCTCGCAGGCTCTCGAAGACGAGGTGAAGCGCCTCGGCGGCCGGCCGTATTACTACAAGGCCGGACATTCGCTCATCAAGGCCGAGATGAAGCGCATCGGCGCCCCGTTCGCCGGCGAGTACTCAGGACACATGTTCTTCGCCGACGACTACTACGGCTTCGACGACTCGTTCTACGCCGCCGGCCGCCTGCTCCAGATCCTCTGCAGCAGCGGAAAGACGCTCTCCCAGATCCGCGCCGCCATCCCCTCATATTACGCGACCGAGGAGATCCGCGTCGACTGTCCCGACGACCGCAAGTTCGAGGTCATGAAGGGCATCACGGCCGAGGCGCTGAAAACACACCAGGCGCACACGATCGACGGCGTCCGCATCATCTACGACGGCGGCTGGGGGCTGATCCGCGCCTCAAACACGCAGCCCGTGCTGGCGATCCGCTGCGAAGGCGTCACCCCGCAGAAGCGCGACGAGATCGCCGCGGACATCAAGCGGCGGATGAAGGCCGCAGGACTGCCCGACTTCGAATGGAAAATTTAACCGTCACGGAGGTATCGAAATGACCGACCCAGTTCAGAAAGTGCAGGAAGCGCTCGACGCGCTTCATTACGAAGGCAGGATCATCCACAGCGACGCCACCATCTTCACGGTGGACGACGCGAGCAAGGCCATCGGCGTGACGCCGGGCGAGATCCTCAAGAGCCTGATCTTCATGGTCGATGAAAAGCCCTGGCTGGTGCTGATGTCCGGCCCCAACCGCGTCCATTCCGGCAAGGTGAAGCGGCTCACCAAAGGCCATCATGTGACGATGGCTTCGCCGGATTACGTTTATGAAAAATTCGGCTTCAAGATCGGCGGCGTGCCGCCTGTCGGCTATCCCGAGCCGCTTCCGGCCATCGTCGACGAAGACCTGTGGAATTACGACACCGTCTGGGCAGCGGCGGGCACCGATCATGCTTTCTTCCCCGTCTCGGCAGAACAGATCCTCGGCTACGTCAAAGGCACGCGCGCGGCCGTGAAAAAGGAACCGGCCCCTCAGCCTTAGTGTTTTTTTGAAAGGAGTCCCCATGAAAAAGCCTCACCTGAAGATCTACCGCGAGCGGCCGGTCGCCGGCTGCGGATGAAGCACCATCAAATTCACCCCGAACGAGATCAAGAGTTTCGGCGGTGAAGCCGAACGCGTTGCGTCCGGTCAGCTGTACATGAAATTGAAAAAGGAATACGGCGAGCGGCTCGACATCGACTTTTACGATCCGCGCTGCTTCGTCTTCATGTTCGACACGCTGCGCTACCGTCTGCGCGGCGGCGAGATCGCCTGGGTGCTCGGCGGCAAGGTCATCTTCCGCGGCATCCCCGAATACGACGAATTGAAAAAAGCCATCGACGCCCAGCTGAGCGCCTAGACAAAATGAGGACCGGCCTCCCCGCGCGGGGAAACCGGTCCTCGTATTTTTTTGCTCAGCGGCGGCCGCGGATTGTGCGCGGATCGCCCTTGCCGTTGCGCCAGAGGATGACCGCCCAGTAAAAGCGGCTCATCTCGCGGAAATCGCGCGGCTTGACGCCGAGGATGCTCTCCAGCTTTTCAAGGCGGTAATCGACGGTCGTGCGGTGCACATGCAGCAGCTCGGCCGCGCGCACAACGCTGAAGCCGCTTTCGCACCAGGCGACGATCGTCTCCTGAAGCTCGTCGCCGTCGGTGCGGACAAACAGGGGTTCAAGCTCGCGCTCGACCATGCTGTCGAGCAGCCGCGGCTCTGAACTGAGAAGCAGCTCTTCAACGCGGAAGTCGATCACCAGATGGACGCGCTCGCGCGGGAACAGCCGCGTGCCGACGTTCAGCGCCACCTGTGCCTCGCGGTACGACGAGACGAGGCCGGGAACGCCGTCCTGAACGCTGCCGATGCCGACATTGCAGACGAAACCGCGGCGTTTCATCTGCTCGCCAAGCTGGACGCACTGCTCGCGCACAGCCTGATAGAACTTGTCGCGGATGAACTCGCGTCCGCGCATGGCGCTGCGGAACACGACGTAGCGGTGAGGCCCGACGCTGCCGGAAACGTCGCCGGGAGCGTTGAAGATCTGGCGGATGTCCATCAGCGTGCGGTCGCGCTCAGGATAATCGCCGTCCTCGCTGTTCTGCGAGGAGGTGTCGATCTCGATCACGGCATAGGAGAGCGTCTTGTCATAACCCATCAGCGAGGCTTTCGTTTCGATCACCTGCGGATCGTTGATGCCGGAACGGAACAGGGCGATGTCGGCCACGAGCGCCTGAAGGTTGCGCTCGCGCTCCAGCAGCTCGCGCGCCATCATGCGCTCCTTGAGGAAGAGTTCCGCCTGGCTCTTGACGAGCTGCGCAAACGGCTTGACCTTTTCCGGCTCGCCGGTGATCGCCACGGTACCGACGACATGCTGCTCCGTGTCGAGGATCGGATAGGTGACGCCGGGCTTGACGCCTTTCAGCCGGCGAGCGTCCTCTTCCGTTTCCCAGCGCGACTGCCCCGTTCGCGCGACAATGGCGCACGCTTCGTTGAGCGTGCCGATGCCGCGGCTGGCATCACTGCACCCTATCGTGATGCCCTCGGTATCGGTGATGACGACGTCGTAGCCGATGACGCGGGCAATATTTTCGGACAGTTCCTGAGCGATCGGTCTTAACATGCTTTTCCCCCTGAGTGCGGATTGAGCCTGATCGTGCTGTTCTGCGCGGTTTTATCGCGAACTAAGTGAACTATAATTTTTTACAGGACGAATGTTTGTTCCGGATTCAGCTATTTCTGCTGAACGGCTTTTGAGCCATCGTCATTTATTTCGTTCATAAGGACGTATCAGGCTGAACGTAATCATACCACTTTCAGCACTTTTAGGGAACTGTCTTTTATTCGTTAGTTGCGAAATTATACGTTTTTTATAAATGAAATGCGTTTTGTTTCTCGTCCAAATTTTAACAGCAGGGATCGCTCCCTGCCGTTTTCTTCATTTTGGAGCAACACGCGCCGGCGGTGCGGCCGAAAAAGGCTCTTCCGTCAGAGCCAGTTCCAGATGGGCGCATTTTTCCTGCCCGCAGGTGCAGCGGCGATGGACCAGATCGACGGCAAACGTTTCCTCTCCGTCGGTCACGAGCCAGATGCCGGGCGCTGCCGGACAGATCGACAGGGAGGGGCGCTGTGCCGATTTCATGACAGGCGCTTCGGCCTGTACTGACGCAGCCGCGGCGTTTTCTTCGTAGTCGCCGTTATCGAGCGCCCAGTTCGACATGCGATCAGCCTCGGCGTTCTGCTCGCGCGGCACCCAGCGGCATTTCGCGCCAAGCGCCCTGATGCGCTCGATCAAAGGCTCAGCCAGCGCGCGCAAGCGAGGCTCCTTGATCTTCCACGCTCCTGTCACCTGCGAGATCACCAGCTTGCTGTCGCCGCAGATCTCCGCGCCGCGAGCGCCGCGGTGTTCCAGCTCGTCGAGCAGCAGCGCCAGAGCCGTATATTCCGCTTCGTTGTTCGTCTTCTCGCCCAGCGGTTTGGCGCGAAGCCAGACGACCTGCCCGTTGTCGTAGATCACAGCGCCGGCCCCCGCCTGACCGGGATTGCCGCGCGACGCACCGTCGAAATGACCGCGGATCATGCGCGCGCCTCGTTCTTTTTGCCCATGCCGGGCCGCCAGAGGAAGACGTAGATCAGCGGGAACGCAGCCGCTCCCAGCACGCCGGTGGCGAAGATCACGCCGCCGAGCCCCACCGAAGCGGGGACCGCGCCGATGAGCAGCGGCACCAGGATGGGCGGCAGGTCGTGAATGAGCAGGAACAGCGACGCGCCCTTGGGCATCAGATGCGGCGGCACCACGTCGGGAAGCAGCGCGCTGATCGCCGGATAATCCAGCCCGTGCCCGATGCCGAACAGCACGCCCGAAGCGATGAATCCCATCATGCCGGCCGCGCCGGCTCCCAGCAGCAGCGAAACCGACTCGACCACCGCTATCAGGCTGAACGAGGCGCGGCGATCGAACGAAGTCATCACGCGCGCGCAGATCGTCAGCCGGATAGCGATGCTGACCAGCGCCAGCGACCATGTGTAGGGCGTCCCGTGCAGCCCCAGCCCGCGCATCAGCGTGGGGATGTACTGACAGGCCGCCGTCGCCGTCAGTGTCACCATGAAAAATGACGCGCACAGCGCCCAGGTATCGCGGCGGCTGAGCAGTTCGCCCCACGTGCCCCAGTTCGCGTCTGCTTTCTTCGCGCTGCGCTCGACGCCATCGGGGATGGAGAACGAAAACAGCGCCGCTCCGCCGAGGATCAGCGACGGAAGCAGCATGAACAGCCAGGCGTGCCCGCCGTCGATCAGGAACTCCGACAGCGGCATGAGCACGAACTGCGGGATCATCGACGCAAGCGTCAGCAGCCCCATCACGCGGCCGCGCTCCTCTTCGGTGATCGCCAGGCCCTGATAGGCCATGATCGCCACGTAAAGCACGCTTTCGCAGACGCCCAGCCCTGCCCGTGCCGCGAACAGCACCGCAAACGAACCGGACAGCATCGCCGCTCCGAACAGCACGCCGACAGCCGACGCCCCGAAGATGCAGCGTCTGATCCCCAGCCTTTCAACGAGCCAGCCGCTTGCAGGACGCGCCGCGAACGCGCCGATGTAGAACACGCTCATCAGCACGCCCATCTGCCAGGCCGAAAAATTCATGCGCAGAAACTGAGACGGCAGCACGTAGCTCGACGACAGCAGTCCGTATTCGAACAGCGTCAGCGCAAAAAGAGAATAAAACGAACGGGACAATCCGGTCACCCCACACACCCTCCAGCGAAAAAGCCGCGTCATCCGCGCGGATCTCTGAAATATTGCTGTTTTGCCGCGCCATCAGGCTCGGCTGCGCGACGAGCATTTTCATCGCGCATGAGTATAAAACGAACTCTGGTATAATACCCTTAATTCAACAGAAAGGAAAGATTTTCGTGTCGTCACGCGCAAGAAAAATACTTCTCGCCGCCGCGCTGTTCTGCTCCTGTGCCGCCGCGTTCGCCTTTTACCGGCGTTACCGCCCCCTCGCGGGGACGGCCTACCGCTACGAAGTCCGCGACGACGGCCTCGTCTGGCGCCTCAAATGGAGCACCGCCGAAGCGCTGCCTGATCTCTCCGTCCGCGCCGTCGAGCCGGCCGCACCGTACGCTGCCGCCTGGTGCGCAGTGGTTTCCACTCTGCCGGATGAAGTCGACGGCATTGTTCTCTTCCGCGACGACGGCGTGCCGGCCGCGTTTTTGCCCTGCGCCTCTGCCGCTGCGGTCGCCGCCGTTTCCGCCTCGCCCGGCGGGCGCGTGCTGGCGCTGATCAAAAACAGGCGCGGCGAGATCGAGTTTTTCGCCCTGCCTGAGCGCACCTCGCTGGGCACCATCCACGCCTTCGGCCCCGTGCTGTGGACTGACCACACCAGCGGCACAGCCTTCGCCCGCGACGGCAAAAAGATCGGCTTCACAATGGCCCCGCCAAAATAACCGCCCGCATAAAAAAACTCCCCTGGACCGTATCCCGAACTACGGACACTGAATAAAAAGCCCTCCTGTTGTAGAATGAAAACAACAACAGGAGGGTTTTGCTATGCCAAGGAACTACACCAAAGTTGAACATCTGTCAGCCGAAA